>PVBE010667751.1_pt1 | contig 97654 bp, 90 predicted proteins | sample 1631181 | NCBI WGS metagenome assembly PVBE01 (sample SAMN08397723, study PRJNA350692) | Marine metagenome, whole genome shotgun sequencing project. | isolation source: water | place: Pacific Ocean | collected 2012-04
CGCGACCGCAGCGGGTGCACCCGCCGCAGCGGCTCCCAGCACCGCGACCGCAGCGGGTGCACCCGCCGCAGCGGCTCCCAGCACCGCGACCGCAGCGGGTGCGCCCACCGCAGCGGCTCCCAGCACCGCGACCGCAGCGGCGGTACCGACGCCGACGGTGTCGGCAACTCCTCGCGCTGCCGCGCCCGCACCGGCCGCCTCGACATCCGATCCGGAGCGGCGCAGGGCGGAGCTCCAGCAAATGATCGATCGGGACAGGGACACGCTCAAAGCGTTGATCAGCAACGCCGACGCAACGGACATCGAAGACTCGCCGGAGCTGCGCGAGATCGCCCGGCGCCTGCCCCGGCTCCAGGCGGAGCTCCGCGCACTCGAGCGCGACGAGTCCACGCCGAAGGAAGTCGTACAATGAGCAGCGTGCGAACGCCGGTCGTCGCCCTGGCCGGCGGCATCGGAGCAGCCCGCTTCCTGCGGGGCCTGGTGCGCGTGGTGGACCCCACGCAGATCACCGCCGTCGTAAATACCGGCGACGACCGGAATTTCTACGGCGTGCACGTCTCACCGGACATCGACATCGTCCTCTACAGCCTGGCGGGCTGCGCAGATCGCGAAAAGGGTTTCGGCCTGGAAGGCGATACGTTCCGGCTGATCGAGGCACTCGGCGCCCTCGGCCACGAAACCTGGTTCCGGCTCGGCGACCGGGACTTCGCCACCTGCCAGCACCGCACGCTGCGCCTCGCCGAGGGCGCGGGGCTCGCGGCAGTAACCGACGAGATTCGGCGGGCGTTCGGCGTCGCCACGAAACTCCTTCCCATGTCCGAGGATCCCTGTCCCAGCATCATCGTGCTCGGGGCCGGAACGCGCGTGCACTTCGAGGAATACCTGGTGCGCGACGGCGCACCGTCGGACGTCGAGGCGGTGGACCTGTCGGCGGCAACCCGCGCCGCACCCGGCCCCGGCGTGGTCGACGCGTTGCGCAGCGCCGGCACGATCCTCGTATGCCCGAGCAATCCCGTGGTCTCGATCGGACCCATCCTCGCAGTGCCGGGCGTGCGCGAGGCCATCGCTGCGAGCGGAGCACCGGTGGTCGCGGTCTCGCCCATCGTGGGCGGCGCGCCGGTCAAGGGGCCGGCGGACGCTTTGCTGCGCGGGGTGGGAGCCGAGGTCTCGGCACGCGGAGTGGCCCGGCTCTACGCCGATCTCGTGAGCGGCTACGTGCTCGACCAGCGCGATCACGCGGAACTCGCGGACGTCGAATCCCTGGGGATTCGGGCCGTGAGCGTCGACACGCTGATGCGCGACGTCGGCGTCGCGGCCGAACTGGCCCGCACGGTACTCTCGCTGGCCGACACCCTGCGATGATCGCAGCCGTCGTCCCGGTGAAGTCTCTAGACGCTGCGAAATCCCGGCTCGCGCCGCGGCTGGGACTCGACAACGCACGCCAGCTCTCTCTGACCATGTTGGCGGACGTGCTCGAGGCGCTGCTCGCGGTGCCCGAAGTGGACCGCGTCGCGGTCACGACATCCGATGCCGAAGTCGGCGACGCCGCGACCGCGGCCGGCGCCGAGGTGCTCCTGCGCGAGGACCCCGGACTCAACCCATCGATCGAGGCGGCCGCCGCCGAACTCCTGCCGGATCCCGAAAACGCTTTGCTCGTGCTGCTCGGCGATGTAGCCGGCGCGTGCACGGACGATCTCTCGCGCTTCATCCGCTCGTCGCCGCGACGAGGAGTCGGCCTGGCGCCGTCCCGTGACGGCGGAACGTCCGCGCTCCTTCGCCGACCCCGTGACATCATTCCGGCCGGCTTCGGCCGGGAGAGCGCGAAGCGCCACCGGGAATACGCCGAGTCCGCAGGCGCGCAACTGCGCGAGATGCCGCTTCCGTCCCTGTCCCTCGATCTCGATGCCCCTGAGGATCTCGACGCCTTTCTCGCGACACCCCGGGGCGGCCATCGCACTCGCGTCTTGTTGCACGCACTCGGAATCGCCCGTTGAGCGCGCCGACTCCGCTCCGCATCGTTGCGCTGCCCGGCATTCCGCTGGTGCAGCGAGGGGACGACCTCGCCCTTCTCATCTCCGACGCGGCCGAGCGTTGCGGTGCGAAGCTCGCCGACGGCCACCTGGTCGTATGCCAGAAGCTGGTGTCGAAGGCCGAAGGCCGTTTCGTCGATCTGCGCGAGGTCGCGCCGTCTGAGGAAGCGCATCGCATCGCAGCCGAAGATGAGAAAGATCCGCGCCAGGTCGAGGTAGTGCTGCGCGAGAGCGTTCGCATCGTGCGTCGCGGACGCGGCGTGCTCGTCACCGAGACCCGTCACGGCTTCGTCTGCGCCAATGCGGGGGTCGACCTCTCGAACGCACCAGCCGAAAACGTCGCCGTACTGCTGCCCGTCGATCCCGACGCCTCGGCCGAACGCTTGCGGCACGCGCTCGAGGCTCGCGGCGCCGGCCCGCTCGGCGTCATCTTGAGCGATACGTTCGGACGGCCGTGGCGCGAAGGACTCGTCGACGTCGCGATCGGCTGCTCGGGCTTTGCCCCCATCACCGACTGCCGCGGCGGGAGCGACCTCACCGGCCGCGAGCTCCAGGTCACCGCGCCGGCCACGGCCGACCAACTCGCAGCGGCTGCCGGGCTCCTGATGGGAAAGGACGCCGGCATTCCCGCCGTCTGGATCGAAGGCGTCGCGCTCGTCGGCAGCGGACGCATCGGTGCAACGCTCCGCGATGCGACCACCGACCTGTTCCGCTGACACGCCGCAGCGCGCGAGGCCGGCGACGCGTTCACGCTAGAGGTGCGCCGCGATCGCCTCCCAGAGTTCGGCGATGCCGAGCCCCTTCTCAGCCGAGGTGGGAACGACGCGCGCCGCCGGAAGGCACAGCTGACCCCGCAGCTCCCGGACGCGGGCGGCGCGGCGCATGGGCTTGAGCTTGTCGCATTTGGTGAAGGCGACGAGCGCCGGAACGCCCCGCGCATCGAGCCATTCGAGGAGCAGCGTCTCGTCGTCGGAGACATCGCGGCGCAGGTCCTGCAGCAGCACCGCCAACCGCAGCGTCTCGCGGGCACCGAGGTAGCTCTCGACGACGCCCTGCCACTTTCGGCGCTCCTCCCGGGCGACCTTGGCGTAGCCGTAGCCCGGGAGGTCGACCAGCCAGAGTTCGCCGTCTTCCCGCGTCACGCGATACCAGTGCAGGAGCCGCGTCTTGCCCGGAGTCGAGCTGATGCGCGCCAGGGCCTTGCGCTGCACGAGGCGGTTTAGAAGGCTCGACTTCCCGACGTTGGAACGGCCTAGAAACGCGATCTCAGGCGCCCCCGGCGCGGGAAATCCCGAGACGGCGACCGCCGCCCCCATATGCTCGGCCGCCCGAATCTTCACGCGGGGACCGGAAGTGCGCGACCGAGGCGCTCGAGCGCCTCGGCGATGGACGCCTCGGAGGCGGCGCTGCAGAAGCGCAGCCAGCCCTCGCCGGCGGCACCGAAGTCCACGCCGGGACACGTTCCCACGTGGGCGCGCTCGAGCAGCCCAAAGGCGAGCTCACGCGAGTCGTTCCCGAAAGCACGCGCATCGGCGAAGACGTAGAACGCGCCCTGGGGCATCACGGGAATCCGGAAGCCGAGCTCGCGCAGGCCGTCGACCAGCAGGTGGCGGCGCGCGTCGTAGGCAAGACGCATGGACTCGACCGCAGGCGCGCCGTCGCGCAGCGCGGCGAGCCCGGCGTATTGCACGAAACGGTTGGCCGAGATGAAGAGATTCTGTTGCAGTACCTGGAGCGGACGCGACGCCGAGACCGGCGCGATCACCCAGCCGAGCCGGAACCCGGTCATCGCGTAGCGCTTTGAGAATCCATCGAGGACGTAGGCGCCATCGCTCAACTCCAGAGCGGAAGTAACCTGGGCACCGTCGTAGACCAGGCCGTCGTAGATTTCATCGGAGACCAGCGGGGGACCCAGCGCCGCAAGCGCGCGAAGCGTTTCGCCCGACTGGATCGCGCCCGTCGGGTTCGCCGGAGAACTCACCACGATCGCCCGCGTGCGTGGGCTCAGCGCCCGGCGCACCGCATCCGGGTCCAGGCGGTAGCCCTCCTCCGGCTGCGTCGGCACGAGCACGGCCGAGCCGCCGCAAACCCGCACGAAGTTCGGATAGCAGGGATAGTGCGGTGTGCCGATGATTACCTCATCGCCGGGCTCCACCAGCAGCGAGAAGACGAGGAGCATCGCCGCGGACGTGCCGCTGGTCACGAGAACGCGCTCGGGTGCGACCGGCGTGCCGAAACGCCGCTCGTGGTCCCGGCCCACGGCCTCGCGCAACTCGAGCAGACCGCGGCTGTCCGTGTACCGCGTCTCACCCGCGCGCAGCGCGCGGATGCAGGCTTCTACGGCAGCGGGCGGCGGCGGAAAATCGGGCTCTCCCACCTCGAGATGCACCACGCGCGCCCCCTCGCGCTCCAGGGCGAAGGCGCGCTCCATCACCTCCATGGCGAGGAACGGCTCGACGCCCAGGGCGCGCGGGGCAAAGCGCGAAGACATGCCCCCGGGTAGCCACACGCAGCCGCCGCGTCAAGCACAGCCGGAACAGAACTCTTTGGAATTCCTGACGTTTCGCAAGCCCGATCTTTGACGGCCTCGAGGCCCTCGGATACGTTTCGGCGCGTGTCGAAGGGAATGCAGATCGCCCTGGGCGCCACCGTCATCGCCCTCCTGCTCGGGTGGTACACCGCGACGAACCTCGAAGCGGCGGCCTCCTTCTCGTACTTCCAACACCTCGACGACTTTCGCGCGGCGGAGGCACAACAGGTGGGAAATGCGGCACGAGTGCACGGCTACGTCGCCATCGGATCGATCCGACGCGACGTCGCGGGAAAGCAGGTCCACTTCTCCATCGTGAACGACCCGCCCCACGCCGGCGGCAGCGGCCCGCCGTTTCCGGTGGTGTTTGTGAGCCTGGAGACTCCCGATCTCTTCAAGGACGGTGCCGAGGTCGTGGTCGAGGGAACCCTGACCGGGGTCGGGGACCCGTTCCGCGCCGACAAGGTGCTGGCGAAGTGCCCGTCGAAGTTCGAGGCCGCGGATCCGGCTGGACAGCAGGGTTCCTTCTAGAACCCGTGCCGGAACTGGGCGCGCTGTCGCTACGCCTCGCACTACCCGTAGCGCTCTTCGGTCTCGCGGCCGCAATCTCCGCCGGTGTCGCGAAGCGTCCTCAATGGACGCGCGTCTCGGAACGTGCAGTCCTCGCGGTGGCCGGCCTCGCCAGCTTCGCAATGCTGGCGCTCTTCGTCGCGTTCGCCAACAACGACTTCCAGCTGAGTTACGTCGCCGCCAACTCGTCCCGGAACATGCTGCTCGGCTACCGGCTCGCGGCGCTGTGGAGCGGCCAGGCGGGCTCGCTGCTGCTCTGGCTGTGGATGTTGCTCGCCTACAGCAGCCTGTGCGTCATCCTCCAGCGACACCAGAACCGCCACCTCATGCCGTGGGTCTCCGCCGTGTTCCTCGCCAACGCGAGCTTTTTCCTGGTGCTGTTGATCTTCGTCACCGATCCGTTCCAGAAGCTCTCGCCCGCGCACCTGCTCTCCGATGGCTCGGGTCTCAACCCGTTGCTCCAGCACCCGGTGATGCTGGCCCACCCGCTGATGCTCTACACGGGACTCGTTGGGTTCGTGGTGCCCTTCGCGTTCGCTTTTGCCGCCCTGGTGACGGGGGAACTCGGCAATACCTGGTTCCGCGTAACGCGGCGCTGGACGCTCTTCTCCTGGCTCTTTCTCTCCATCGGCATCCTGCTCGGCGGGCGGTGGGCCTACGAGGTGCTCGGCTGGGGCGGCTACTGGGCCTGGGATCCCGTCGAGAACGCGTCGTTCATGCCCTGGCTCCCGGCCACCGCGTACCTGCACTCGGTGATGATCCAGGAAAAGCGGAACATGCTGAAGACGTGGAATCTCCTGCTCATCGGACTCACCTACACGCTGTGTCTTTTCGGAACCTTCCTGACCCGAAGCGGCATCGTGCAATCCGTTCACGCCTTCGCCCAGACGCCCATCTTCACCTCGATCTTCCTCGGCTACGTGCTGGTCACCGCGCTGGGCTTCCTGGCGGCATTGTTCTACCGGCGCGGTGAACTCAGCGGCGGCAACCAACTCGAATCCGTGGTGTCGCGCGAGGCCGCCTTCCTGCTCAACAACTGGGCGTTCATCGCAATCCTGGTGGTCGTCTTCATCGGCACTCTCTTTCCGGTGTTCTCGGAACTCCTGGGAGACCGGCAGATCGTCTGGGGGCCGTCGTTCTACAACCAGCTACTGGGCCCCTTCGGGGTCTTCCTACTGCTGCTGACGGGAGTGGGACCGCTCATCGCGTGGCGCCGCGCCTCGCCGGTTCTGCTGCGGCGCCAGTTCACGCTGCCGGTCGCGGCCGGACTGGGGATCGGGATCGTGAGCTTCGGCCTGGCGAGCCGCGAGATCACCTCTTGGACCCTCACCGACCTCTACGGCGTCGCCACTTGGGGCGTCAGCGCATTCGTTGCAACGACGATCGCGCAGGAGTTCTGGCGCGCAATCCGCGTGCGGCGACGCAGGGGCGGCGAAAATGTGCTTCAGGCCTTCGGAGCGCTGCTGCGCAAGAACCAGCAGCGCTATGGCGGCTACATCGTGCACCTGGGCGTGGTGTTCGTGATGATCGGTGTCGCGGGCTCGATTCTCGAAGAGGAGCACCTCGAGAACGTGGAACCCGGCGGAGAAGTCGTCGTTCACGGTTACCGGCTTCAGTACCTCACCGCCGAACCGATTCCGGCACAGCACCACGGCGGTGCGCGAGCACGTCTCGCGCTCTACCGGGGCGATCGACCCCTCGGGGTGATGTTGCCCGAGAAACGCATGTACTGGCTCCAGGAACAGCCTGCCTCGATTCCATCGATCTACTCGACGCTCCGGGAGGACCTCTACGTGATCCTCACAGCGCTCGAAAACGATGGCTCCGCAACGCTCAAGATCTACCGCAACCCGCTGGTCAACTGGATCTGGATCGGCGGCGCCGTCTTCGTGCTCGGGACGCTGGCTGTATTGTGGCCGCACCCACCGCGCACGGGCGGCGCTCGCGCGGAGCCGCAGACGGGATGAACCGCCGGCTCCGGGTAGCCGCACTGCTGGCCGTGCTCGCCGCGGGGACCGCCGGGGGGCAGCCCGCGTTCGACGTGGGCGAAATTCCCGAGGGCACGGGTACGCTGCACGGCCGGCTCCTCCGATCCGACGGCACCCACGGCGCCGATCTCGAGGTGTCACTGGTCGCCTTCCAGCCAAGCGGCACGCAGGGCATGGGCGAGACCCGTTCCGGCCCCGATGGAAGCTTTCGATTCGAGGGCATCGCAACCGATCCGCAAATCGCCTACTTCGTCGTGGCAACGGGCGGAGGCGTGCGCCACAGCGAGCGGGTGAGCTTCGCCGAGGGCGAGAACGCGGTCGCAGTGGAACTGCAGATCACCGAAACGTCACCTCATATGCAACGCGCCCGGCGCGGCGGCGGGTTCCTGCGCATCGAGAGCGGGTGCAACAGCTTGCGCGTCGCGGAGACCCACGAGTTCGAGAACCCGACGGGCGCGGTTCTCTTCGTCAGCCAGGCGGAGCGGAGCAAGTACGAGCCCCTCCTCGACATCCTGTTGCCCGAGGGTGCGGGTCCGGTGACCGCACCCCTGGGTGTGCTCCCCACCGGATTCGAACGCGACGGACGCGCGCTGCGCTTCTGGGGTCCGCTCTACCCGGGCAAGCACCCACTCCAGTACTCCTACCCGCTCGATCCCGGCACCGCGCGCTGGGAGTTCCCAACCGGCGCTGGGGAGTTGCGCGTGACCGTCGAATCAGCCGGCACGACCGTCGGTGCGACAGGTCTGCGCCCGGCGCCACCGGACGAGATCGGCGGCGGCGAACAGCAAACGCTACTGGCCGGGCCCTTCGCTCCGGGCGAGGCGCTCACCCTCTCGCTCGAGCCGGCAGCCACGCCCGGCCGAGACAACGTGCGCCAGGCACAGCTCTGGCTCGACATCGACGACGCCGCACTCGTCGTGGACGAGCAGATTCGTTTCGAAGCGCCGGAATCCGGCACGGCGGGTCCGGTCCTGTGCTGGGCCCTTCCCGACGGTGCAAGCGATCTGCGCTTCTCCCGGGAAGCGTTTTCGCTCGGACTCTCGCGCGATCCCTCCGGAACGCTCGAAGTCATGGGGCCCATGTCACCCGGCGAGCACGGGATCTCCGTGCGCTACCGCCTGCCGGCGGGCGACCGCGTCGACTTCGCGCGCCGCTTCGGCAACGCCGTGCCGTTGCTCACGGTGGCGGTCGCCGACACGGGGGTTCTCGTCGAGACGACACGCCTGCACCGGCGCCGCCCCGTGCGCAGCGGCGGGCGCAGCTACCTTCGCCTCGAGGGCTTCCAGATCGCTGCAGACGAAGAGGTCGGTTTCACCTTCTCGAGGCTGCCCGCAGCCCGGGCATTGCCGCTGCCGGCCACCGCGGGCTTCGCCATCGCGGCGGCGGCGGGAATTCTTCTCTACCTGGGCGCACCGCTGCGCCGGCCGGCAGCGGCGCCAGAGGGCACCGATTCCCACTCGGAGAAACTGACCGCCGAACGCCGGGCCATCTACGCTGCCATCGGCGACCTGGACGACGACTTCGACACCGACAAGCTCACGGGCGAGGACCACGCGCGGCTCCGGTCCAACCTGAAGGCCCAGGCTGTGCGCCTCCTGGCAGCAGAACGCTCGCGCCCCACAACACCGGCCTCGGCCAATCCCGCCGCCCGCTGTTCGGACTGCGGAGAAGTCCCTCCGGATCGGGCCCGCTTCTGTCCACGCTGCGGCACCCGCCTGAGCGCACGAACATGACCGGGGCCGGCGTCTCCTGCCGCGGGCTCTCGAAGCGCTTCGGACGCGCCGTGGCGCTGGACGGGCTCGACCTGTCCCTCGCACCCGGTGCGAGCCTCGCCGTGGTGGGTCCCAATGGTGCCGGCAAGTCGACCCTGCTGCGCCTGCTGGCCGGGCTGACGCGGCCGAGCGCGGGGCAGCTCGAAGTCGACGGCACTGCCGCACACCTCCGCGAGGCACGCGCGCGGGTCGGCTACATCGGCCATGCGACGCTGCTCTACTCAGAACTCACGGCTCGCGAAAACCTCGTCTTCGCAGCCCGGCTGCACGGCGTCGAGGAGCCGGGCTGCCGGGCGGATGCACTGCTCGATGAGGAAGCGCTCGGTCACGTCGCGGACGAGCGGGTCCAGGCGTTGTCACGGGGCATGGCGCAGCGCGTGGCGATCGCCCGCGGGCTGATTCACAGCCCAGCGCTCGTGCTGCTCGACGAACCCTTCAGCGGCCTCGATCGCGCCGCAGGACAACGCCTGACCCAGCGCCTCCAACGCCTGCGCACCACCGGACGCAGCGTCGCACTCGTCACCCACGACCTGGCCCGTGCGGCCGAGCTGGCGGATGCTTCGCTCGTTCTCTCGCGCGGTCGAGTCGTGCACACCGGACGGGGCGAGGACGCGGCGGACCTCGAGCGGTCCTACCTCGCCGCAGTGGACTCCACCGCGTGAGGGCGGGCATCGCCGTTTTCTGGAAGGACCTGGTCATCGAGTGGCGCAGCCGCGAGCGCGTGGTCTCCACGCTCCTGTTCGCACTGCTGGTCGTACTGGTCTTCCACTTTGCCCTGCCCGGGGGGGCGACCGCCCGCACCCAGGCCAGCGCACCGGGCCTGCTGTGGGTGGCCTACGTGCTCGCTGCGCTCTTCAGCCTGGGCCGCTCCTTTTCTCTCGAGTTGGAGAACGACGCGCTCGCCGGGCTGGCGCTCGCACCGGCGGACCGCGGCTGGATCTTCCTGGGTAAGGCCGCCGCCAACCTGGCAATCCTGGCAGTAGCCCAGGCGGTCACCGCCCTGGCCTTCGCGCTGGTGTTCGATCTGGATCTGGCTGGCGTGGCGGGCCCGCTGGCCGGCCTGATCCTGCTCGGGTCGCTCGGACTCTGTGGCGTCGGCACCTTCTTCTCCGCGATCTCGGTGCGGACCCGGTTCCGCGAGGTGATGCTGCCGCTGCTCCTGTTGCCGCTGCTGGTGCCGATTCTCTCGGGAGCGGTCCGTGCCACCGCTGCGCTGCTGGAAACCGGCAGCGTGCCCTTCGAAGCCATCCAACTCCTGCTCGTGACCGATGCAACCTATCTGATAGCCTCCTTCGTGCTATTCGACTTCGTCATCGACGAGTGATGTCATGATCCGTACCAGCGGCGCCCTGCTCGCCGCCCTGCTCGTCGTCACCACCTGGCTGGTGGCAACCGCGCCGGTGGATGGCACCCAGGGCGTGATCCAGAAGATCCTCTACGTCCACGTGCCGTGCGCATTTGCCGCCTATGCCGGCTTCATCCTGACCGGCGTCGCGGGGGGCCTCTACCTGTGGCGACGCGACGACCGTTACGATCGCTGGGCACTGGCGGGCGCCCAGGTCGGTGTGGTCTTCTGCACCCTCAACATCGCGAGCGGCCCAATCTGGGCCCGGGGCACCTGGGGACATTGGTGGGTCTGGGACCCGCGCCTGACGGTCACACTGCTCCTCTGGTTCATCTACCTGGCCTACTTGCTGCTGCGCAGCTTTACGGAAGGGAGCGAGCGCACCGCCCGCTTCGCGGCGGTCTACGGCCTGCTGGCGCTGCTGGCGATCCCACTCAACTACTACGCAATCCAGCTCTTTGGAGGCGCCGCGATGCATCCCGAAAACCTGGACGGCGGCAGCCTGGGCATGGGGATGCGCGCCCCCTTTGCGGCCAGCGTCGCAACCGGCCTGATCGCCTTGTGGCACCTCGTGGCGCTGCGGGCGGACATCGAGAAGCGCCGCGCGGAAGCTCCTGAAATCAGCGCTTGAAGCGATCGAAAGGGCACGTCGGTCGCGAGATGCCGGTTGACAAGCAGGGGGATTCAGGAGTATAAGCATAGCTGGCCTAAACTGCGGCCACCGCTAGGTTTTAGGGAACTTCTCGCCGCGGTGCAGGCGGTATTCGATCCAACATGGAGGCGACCGCTGACCCATCCCCCCAAAGGGGGAGCGTGTGCGCGAGCAGGGTTCGATCTGGCCTGCTGCGACAGAATTTGCGCAACCTCGGTATGGGCCGGTAAGAGACGGATGAGCAGTTCCCCAAAAGAGAGCGCTCCCGTTGTCCGGTCCGGGCCAAGCGACCCGTTGCACACACGCAAAACAAGGGCAGGCGGACCTGCAAACAGCAGGTTCGGGATACACAAAATGCCAGCGCAGCCAGCGGTGGCATGGGGTTTGCGAGGTTTCCCGCATGGACCCGGGGAAGCCTCGGGTTCATCGCCACACCCCCGGTGGCTCGGGTCCGGGAGGCGATCCAAACAAGGATGGCCAGCATGAAGCGTGGTGTCGGGTATTGCGAAAACACGGACTGCGAGGACTACGCCAAGGGCGTGTTCCTGCTGAACCACGGAGACACGTTCTACTGCCCCCGCTGCCGTCAACTCGGCAAGGTGGAAAAGGAACGCGGCTTCTACACCGGCAACACGGACATCTTCAAAGAAGTCCGTGTCGAGTACAACTTCGACCCCATGAACGGCGTGTACCGCGAGATCGCGATCGTGCGCGACGAGAGCCTCTGGGGTCGCAACAACGTCTACACGCTCCAATCGCCACTGATCAAGACGGAAAAGCGGGCGCTCAAGGTAGCTGAGGCGATCCTCGCCAACCTGAATCGCTACCGCGGCCTGCTCAACAGCGACGATATCCCCAGAACCACTGAAATCATCCTTTCCTTCGACGACGAGTTCGACGAGTTCTCACGCAAGCTCCAGCAGCTGTCCAGGGAGTGGGAGGCCAGCGGGCTCCGCGAGGGACAGCGCTAGAACGTTTCTTCTCGTTCCCAAAGAACCCGAAGCCCCCGGTTCCACGAACCGGGGGCTTCAATTCTTCAGACTTCCCCGCTGCGATCCGCCGTCAGCCGCATGCGCAAGTCGATCCAGAAACCCTGCAAGATCTCGCGCACGCCCCAGCGCTCGTGGCGTTCGACAGGCTTCGGCCGATCGGCGAGGGCGTCGGCCAGCGGCCCGCGATACCAGGGGAAGAGGGTGCCCGGGACGACGTCGAGCGAGAACCAGCGCACGAGGGGTGTCTCCCGGCTCGGACGCGTCGCGGTGCCCAGGGCCCGGCAGCGCCAGATCTCGGCCGTATGCGGACGGAAGCCGCTGCGGATGTAACGGCCGACCCGCCGCTCCACCTCGATTTCGACCCCGGTCTCCTCGAGGATTTCTCGCCGCAGGGCCTCCTCCCCGGTCTCGCCAGAATTGGGATTTCCGCCCGGAAGCTCCCAACCTCGCAGGTCCGAGCGCACACTGAGCAGTACGCGGTCCTCGTCCAGGACGACACCCTGGTGCACCACCTGGGGCCGGTGCTCCCGGCGCGGCAACACCAGGCCCCACCAGGCCAGCTTGGCATAGACCGGCGGCATGCGGAGCAGCTGCCGCAGGGTGTTCACCCGACGATCTTGTTGAGTGGGTACTCGACGATCGCGCGCGCGCCGACCTCGACGAGCTTCGGGTAGAGCGTCGTCGCCAGGTGCTCCTCGATCACGGTGTTGATCGCGACCCAGCACTCGTCGGAGAGGGTCGAGATCGTCGGCGTCCCCAGCGCGGGGAGCACCGAGAGCACCGCGTCGAGCTGCTGCTTGGGCACGTTGAGCATCAATCCAACGCGGTCGATGGCCTCGATCGCACCCTTCAGCATCAAGAGCATCCGCTCCATCTTGCGCAGCTTCCAGGCATCCTTGACCGACTCGGGGTTGGCGATGAAACGCGGCGTGCTCTCGATCACGGTGTCGATGACGCGCAGGTTGTTCGCGCGCAGGCTCGAGCCCGTTTCGGTGACGTCCACGATGGCGTCGGCGAGAATCGGAGGCTTCACCTCGGTGGCGCCCCAAGAGAACTCCACCTCGGCCCTCACGCCCTGCCGGCGCAGGTAGCGGCGCGTCAGGTTCACCACCTCGGTGGCGATGCGCTTGCCCGCGAGATCCGCCGGCTTGCGGATCTTCGAGCCCTCCTTCACGGCGACGACCCAGCGCACGGGTCCGTAGTTAGGCCAAGGAGCGCGCAGATCCGCGAGTTCCTTCACCCGGGCGCGGCTCTCGGTCGTCCAGTCGATGCCGGTGATGCCCGCATCGAGCACGCCCTGACCAACGTAGCGGGCCATCTCCTGCGCTCGAATCAGGATGCATTCGAGCTCCGGATCGTCGATGTCCGGGTAGTAGGAGCGCTCGGCAATCCGGATCTGGTAGCCCGCCTGAGTGAAGAGCCTCCGCGTCGTCTCCTGAAGGCTCCCCTTGGGCAGACCGAGGCGGAGCTTGCGACCAGCGGTACTCATTTTCCGTAGACCTCTTTCGGATCGAAAACCTGCTCGCCCACGTCCACCCAGCGACCGTCATCGAGTCTGCGGAAGAAACAGCTCCGCTTGCCCGTGTGACACGCCGCGCCTCCCTTCTGCTCGACGCGCACCACGACGCAGTCGCCGTCACAATCCACGTAGAAGGCCTTGAGGTCCTGGGTTTTGCCGCTCTCCTCGCCCTTTCGCCAGAGCTTACCCCGCGAGCGGCTCCAGTAGTGCACCTCGCCGGTCTCGAGCGTGCGGCGCACCGCCAGCTCGTTCATGAAGGCGACCATCAGGACGTCACCGGTGGCGTCGTCCAGGGCAAGGGCCGTGACGAGGCCGTCGCCCTTCCGGAAGTCGAGAGCTTCGAGCGGATCCATGGGGAGGCCGAGGCTACCGGGCGACGAGCATGGCCGCCAGATGATCGCGCAGCACGGAGAGCTCGGCGAAGGACTCACCGCGCACCCGCCGGCCCGCATCCCCCCCGCCTTCCGCTGAATCGAGCATTCCAAGTCGAACCATCAGGTCGACGGCGTTGCTGAAGGTGACCGAATTGGCACCTTCACGCCGCTCCACCTCCCCCAACAACGAAGCCCGGTCGAACTGCTCCATCGCAGCCTTGCGCAGGGACTTCAGATCGAACGAATCCCCCGCATCGAGAAGGGCTCCCGCCGCGGCGCAGGCGCAATAGTAGGCCTCGACAATGGGCCGAGTCTGCTCCGCCAGGAAGCGGAGCGCCAACACGCCTTTCTCGGTGGCACACGGCTCTCCATCCCGGCGCTCCACCCATCCGCGACGCTCGAAATGATCGATGAAAGCGTCCACGTGCGCGGCGAGAATCTCGCCCCGCGGCGTGAAGAACTCCGGGTAGAAGAGGTCGAGCCACTCCCGCAAGTCGCCGCGCCACGCGGGCCCTCCCATCCCGGTCAAAACCTGCCGCGCCAGCCAACTGGGAAGGGCCAGGAACTGCACGATCGAGTTCCGGTAGAAATCGAGAGCGCGCCGCTTCGCCTCATCGTAGTAGAGGAGTTCGCCCCGCGGGTCTGCCACGGACTTCACCAGGTCCATGCGCAGCATGGAGGCGATCGACTCGTCGAAGCTCCCCTCATCGGAAACCAGCGCCGGCGTGAGTCTCACGTCCTGGAGCCTCAGCAGATCCACCACCTCCTGCATGCGGCTCACCAGCTCGGGACGCAGCATGCCGCGGCGTCTCTCCCCGAGAAGTGCGCAAGCCGCCACCGCGGTCGCGTTCGGCACCACAGCCCAGTTGATCCGCTCGACGATGCGATTCCCGAGAGTCGCGACGAAAGCCCGCTTCTCCGCAGCTGCCTCGGGCGTCGCCTCGGCGGCAAAGCGCGAGCGCCGATCGCCGAGGGCATCGCCCAGCGAGATGGGCTCCGCGAAGCTCACGAAGACGCTCCCAAAGCGGCGCTGCAGGTACTTCCGGGCGCGCACCAGGCCCCACACGCTCTCGTCGGCCTTCTCGACGCCCTCGAGCTCGTCGACCATCGAGCCCTCCTCGACGAGCCGTTCGTAAGTGATGGCGATCGGCACGAAGAAGAGATCGCGGCGCGCCGTCGACAGAAAGGCCTCCACCTCCCAGGAGAGGACCCCGAGGCGGGGAGCCAGAGTCTTGCCGGTTCGGGAGCGCCCACCCTCGATGAAGAATTCCTGGGTGACGCCCTCCGAGACCAGGTGGGCGACGTAGGCCCGGAAGACCTCCTTGTAAAGCGGGTCATCGAACGACTTGCGCATGAAGAAGGCGCCGCAGCGGCGCCAGAGGAATCCGAACGGACCGAACGCCATGTTCTCCCGCGCGGCGATGTGGGGAGGGATCAGGTAGTTCGCATAGAAGATGATCGACACGATCATGAAGTCGAAATACGAGCGGTGACTCGGCACCAGCACGATCGGGTGACGCTTGGCGTACTCGGCCACCTTCTCGAGGCCGGAGACCTCGACGGTCGCGAACAAGCGCCGCACCAAAAAACCCACCAGAGCGCTAAGCACCGCCAGAAATGTCGAATTCATGTTGGCGGCAATTTCGCGCAGCATCTTCTCGGCATCGGAGCGGACACGAGAGAGCGGCACCCTGCGCTCCTCTGCCCGAACGCGCATGGCCTGCTGCACACGCGGCTCCGAAACCACGACCTCGAGCACCTTGGGGAAGGGGCGCAGGGTCGGTCCCTCGACCGCCTTCTCCTCCCGGTAGAGAAAGGTCAGGATCGAGCGCCGCACCGTGCGCGCCACCGCGTGCTGGCCCTGAGCGCGCCGGGTACGGATGAAGGCACCGAGGTCGATCGGGTCACCGACCTTCACCGCCAGGTCCCGGTAGGTCGTGAGGAAGGAGGTCACCTTGGTCAGATCCGACGGGCGGGTGGCGGCTCCGTAGAAGAGGTTGAGGAAACGACGCCGGGCACGGGGCCCCTTGCGCCAGAAGATGGCCAGAGGCACGACGTGGACGGACCGCTCCGACGCCCAGGCAGCGTCCACCACCTCCTCGAGCAGGTCGAGTTCGCCGGTCCCGTCCTGGCGCGGACGGGCCGTCAGGCGCGCCGTGCGCAGGAAGAGAAAGCCGGAGCCACCTTCTCGGACGACCTCCCGGGTAAAGCGGCGCTCGCGCTCGCCCCGGTCCGCGGCGTTGACGCGGGAGCCCCACGCGATGCGAAGCGCCTCGAGGAGCGGCCGGAAGTAGTAAAACCGGATCCCGTTGGCATGGCTCGAGAGCCTCAACCCAGCCCGTGCGAATACGGTGTTGAAGAGGAAGTAATCGAGCCGGCTCGCGTAGCGCATCACGTACACCACGGAGCCGTGTGCCTCGATCTCTCGCACGCGGGCCACGGTGGCTTCGTCGAAGCCGAAGTGACCGAAGAAGCGGCGTGCAAATCTCCGGGGGAAGAAACCGAAGCGCGGCGTCATCGACGAAAACGGATCGCCCTCGACGCTGGCAGGAGGCAACGGGGAGACATCCCGCATCGTTGCCAGAAGGTAGCAGTTCAGTCGGGAAGCAGTATTTCCCCGGGACGCATGCGCTCGGCAATCTCCTGAACCGTCCACAAGCCACCGTCGTCGGTCTTGGTCACGCCTTCGTGGGTGACGACCTTCATCTCGGCGATGCGCCCGCCGCCGACGTAGTAGGTCTTCCCGGTCAGTTCGGTCGCCAGATCGCTGGCCAGGTAGGCCACGAGCGGCGACACGAGCTTCGGATCCATTCGCGCCTTGATCGAGTCGTCGAAACCCGCGAGATCGCTGGTCAGGCGCGTGTAGGCCACCGGCGCCAGGATGTGGACGCGGATCCCGTACTTGACTCCCTCGATGGCCAGGCAACGCGACATACCGGCGATGCCCGCCTTCGCCGCACCGTAGTTGGCCTGTCCGAAGTTTCCATTGAGTCCGGAGGTCGAAGACGTGTTGATGATGACACCTCCCTCACCCCGCTCCTTCATGTGGCTGTAGACCGCATGACTGACGCAGTAAGTTCCCTTGAGGTGCACCTGCACCACGATGTCCCAGAGGTCTTCGGTGGTGTTGGCGAAGCTCTTGTCCCGAAGGATCCCCGCGTTGTTGACCAGGACGTCGACGCGATCGAAGGCATCGAGGGCGGTCTTCAGAATGCCCTGGCCGCCCTCCACGCTGGCGACGGAGTCGTAGCTCGCAACGGCCTCGCCCCCGGCGCCCCGGATCTCCTCGACCACGGCGTCGGCCATTGCGCTGCCGCCACCCGTGCCGTCGCGCGCGCCGCCCAGGTCGTTCACGACCAGGGCTGCACCCTCGCGGGCCAGCACCCGCGCATGCTCGCGCCCGATGCCGCCGCCGGCTCCCGTTACGATCGCCACCTTCCCGTCGAGTAGACCCATTCGGATATTGAACCGCGCCCGAGTGCCGACTTCAAGCGTCGGTGAATTGGATGGTTCGAACCCGGGCGAAGGACTCGAAGCCGAGTCCCTCGTAGAGCGCCACACCGGCGGTGTTGCCCTCGACCACCGTGAGTTGCACGTGGTCGGCGCCCTCGGCGAAGGCCTCGCGGCACAGGGCGCCCACACCGGCCCGGGCGATGCCCCGGCCGCGCGATTCCGGCCAGGTGTAGACCCCCTGGAGCAGCCAGCCCTCGCGCCGTTGAACATCCGCGTAGCCGACGAAGACGATTCGCCCCTCGACCTCGATCACCCGGGCGCGGGACATCCGGCTCCTCACCCAGCGGCGCATCCCGTGCGGATCACCGACGAAGGGATCGGGGCGCCCCTCCTCCCGGAGACTCTCGCGGGCGGCGAAAACGAGGGACTCGAGATCCGACTCCAGCGCCGGCCGGGCGCCAGGGACAGCCGACCCGAGCGTTCCGGCGCTGCCCGCGTGCAGCCAATAGGCGATCTCGTTGCGATCGAGCAGCGGGCGCCGCGGCGCCCGCCGCTGCAGATGACGCCAGAGCACGCCAGCGGTCTGCCCCGAACTCTTCACCAGACCGACCCCATGGGCCTCGACCAGGGGAAGAAAGGCCTCGATCGCCGCAGCGTCCGCCAGCGTGTCGAAGACGATGCTCGGTCGCAGACCGGCCACCGCCACCACCCGATCCCCCTGCCACGCGGCGCCGACCTCGGGGCGTACTTCGCCGGAGGCAGAACGACGGCTGATCCGTTCCGTCATGTCGAGCAGGGAAAGATTGGCGAGCGGATCGAGCGCGAGGTGCCGGAGAACCACCTCGCGCTGCGAGCGATGCACGAGTTCTGCTCTCACCGAGTTCTCCAGCGTATTCAGTCGATCACCGCGAGGACGGCGCCCTCCTCGATGGAGTCACCTTCGGCGACGCGAATCTCACTGAGCGTCCCACCGCAGGGGGCCTCCACGGGAATCTCCATTTTCATGGACTCGAGGATGAGAATCACGTCCTCCTCCAGGACCAGATCACCCGCAGCCTTCTCGATCTTCCAGACGTTTCCCGCGATCTGCGCTTCGACCTGCGTCGGCATCGATTTCCCTCGTGACAATCTGAAACGCCATCTTGCACGCACCCGCAGCGTGCGGCAAGCGACGCTATCCTCGCAGCTTCGATGCTCGAGACCTTGACCCGGGGATTCACGGCCGCACGCGAGCGTCTGGCCGGTGTGACGTCGCTGCGCGACGAAAACGTCGACGAGGCCCTTCGCGACGTCCGCATGTCTCTTCTGGAGGCGGACGTCGACCTCGCGGTCGTCAAAGACTTCCTGGCCCGGGTCCGGGAGCGCTCGCTCGGCGAGAAGATCTCGACCCGCGTGCGCGACGCCTCCGGGCGCCGCATCCGCATCACCCCGGGCCAGCACTTCGTCAAGTCCTGCGAGGAGGAACTCGCGGCCCTGATGGGCCCCGTCGACCCCGAGCTGTCCCGCGGCCCGGGCGGCGTGACGTCGGTGATGTTGCTGGGGCTCCAGGGCGTCGGGAAGACCACGGTGGCTGCGAAGCTGGCCCTTCACCTCAAAGAGGAGAAGCGACGCCCGCTGCTGGTGGCAGCCGACGTCTACCGCCCTGCCGCCGTGCTCCAGCTCCAGCAGCTCGGCGAGCGCATCGAGGTCCCGGTCCACGTCGGCGCCGAGGGGGAGCGGCCTCCATCGATCTGCGCGGCGGCCGCCGAGCGCGTGCGCCTCGAGAACTTCGACAGCGTGGTGTACGACACGGCCGGACGTCTGGCCATCGACGCGGAGATGATGGCGGAACTCGAAGAGGTCGAGCGCGCCGTGGCACCCGCCAGCCGGTTGCTCGTCTGCGACGCACTCATGGGTCGGGACGCGGTCAACGTGGCGAAGGCGTTCGCAGAGCGCATTTCGCTCGACGGACTGGTGCTGACCAAGCTCGACGGCGATGCCCGGGGCGGCGCCGCCCTGGCCGTGAAGGAGGTCACGGGTATCCCGATCAAGTTCATCGGGACCGGCGAGGCCCTCGAACGGCTCGAGCCCTTCCGTCCCGAAGGCCTGGCGTCACGCATCCTGGGAATGGGCGATGTGGTCGGCCTCGTGCGCGACTTCGAGAAGGTCGCGGACGAAAAGGAGGCCGAAGAGGATGCGGAACGGCTCCTCGAGGGTCAGTTCGGATTCGACGATCTGCTGAAACAGCTGCGGCTCATCCAGAAGATGGGGCCGATGCGCGAGGTGTTGTCGAAGCTGCCCATGTTCGGCCAGGTAGCCGACCAGGTGGAGGAGGGACAGCTCCGCAAGGTCGAGTCGCTGATCCACTCGATGACACCCGCCGAGCGCTCCCAACCGGACCTGATCGACAAGAGCCGAACCAAGCGGATCGCCCGGGGCAGCGGCCGGCGCTCGTCGGACGTGAAGGAATTGGTGCAGCGCTTCGGGCAGATGCGCGACATGATGGCGTCGCTCGGCCCGGGCGGGAAGCTGTCCAAGATCCCCGGCCTCGGCCGGCTCTCCGGAGCCGGCATGCCGCCAGACATGGATCCGATGGCAATGCTGTCGGACCTGGGGAGCGAAAACGCCGGACCCGGGGTGCGGGCACAGGCGCGCAAGCGGGCAAAACAGAGGGGAAAGCGCAAACAGGCGCGGAAGGCACGGCGCAAGAACCGGCGGCGCTAACCGGGCGGCCGGCCCCCCCACGGGGGGAGACCGGCGGCGGGAATGCCGAAGTTTCGTGTTCATGTCGCACCGGTCCGCAGCCGATCCGTGAAAGGACCATGCGCCGGCTGTCGATCATCCTGTCGCTCCTGCTGGTCGGCTCTGCCGCCTTCGCGGCAGAGCCCGACCTGCTGCCCCAGCCGTCCGAACTCGAGCCGAACGTCCGGTTCTGGACCCGGATCTACACCGACGTTCCGAGTTCCGCCGGATTGATCCACGACTCGGTGAACCTCGACGTCGTGTACGAGATCGTGCACTTCCCGGAGAACCTGTCGCGCCGTGCCCGCGAGCGCCGCATCCAACGGGCCAAGAAGGAGACGCGGACGATCCTGGGTCGCCTGGCGAAGAGCAAGCGCAGCGGGCTCAGCGCCGATGAGGCGCGGGTGCTCGAGCGCTGGCCGAAAGGTGTGACCGACGCGACGCTGGCGGGCGCCGCGCAGCGCGTCCGCTTCCAGAGCGGCCTGTCCGACAAGTTCCACGAGGGTCTCGTGCGCTCCGGGCGCTGGTCGGCAGATATCGAGCGGGTGCTCGAGGAATACGGGGTCCCGCGGGAATTGGTGGCGCTCCCGCATGTCGAGTCGTCGTACAACCCGCGGGCTTACTCGCGGATCGGGGCAGCGGGCCTCTGGCAGTTCACACATTCGACCGGGCGCCTCTACATGCGCGTGGACCACGTGGTGGACGAACGCATGAGCCCGCAACACGCAACCGTCGGTGCGGCGCGGCTGCTCCGGGACAACTACCGCCGTGTGCAGTCCTGGCCTCTGGCCATCACCAGCTACAACCACGGCGTCGGAGGAATCGAGCGGGCAGTCCGCACGCTCGGAACGCGCGACCTCGGGGTCATCGCCCAGAAGTACAAAGGTCGCACCTTCGGGTTTGCATCGCGCAATTTCTACGCCGAATTCCTCGCGGCCTCTGCAGTCCACCAGAACCCCGAGCCCCACTTCGGCAAGATCCACTACAGGGCCCCCCTCGCATACGACCGGCTCGCAACCGATGCGTACTACTCGATCCGCACGCTCCAGAACGCGCTCGACGTCGACCGGATCACCCTGCGCGAACACAACCCGGCACTGCGTCCCTCGGTCTGGAACGGCGCAAAGCTGGTCCCAAAGGGATACGTGGTCCAGGTTCCCCGACACGCTCTCGAACAGCCGATCGAGACCGTGCTGGCGCAGGTCCCGGATTCCGCGCGCCTCTCCCGTCAGAAACGAGACCGCTTCCACAAGGTCCACCGCGGAGAAACGCTTTCCGTGATCGCGCAGCGTTACGACACGAGTCAGCGCGAACTGGTGCACCTGAACAACTTGCGAAGCCGCCACAGAATCCGCGCCGGACAAGTGCTGCGACTCCCGACCGACGGAAGCGCTCCCATCGAGGTGACGCGGGCGGCGCCGCCCGCCGACGGTATCTACCGCGTGCGGCGCGGCGACAACCTGAGCATCATCGCGGTGCGCTTCGGCGTGGGCGCCGACACGATCGTTCGCTGGAACCGGCTGCGCAACAGGAACCGGCTCTCCATCGGGCAACGACTGCGGGTGGCCGAACCGGAAACCGTCGTCGCCAGCGCCACCGAGGCCACGACCACCGACGCGGCAATCGTGACGCGGCACGCCTCGTCCGCGACCCCGCCGGTGAGCGAAAAGCGGGCGCCGGGTCCCGAACTCGGCAACGACCCGACCCCGCCCGGGCCGGCGGCAAGCGAATTGCCTCCGAATACCCCGGTCGTCGCAGTCGATCCGCTCTCGGCAGACACGATTCCGGACCCCTCGAACTACGCCGTGAACACCGGGGAGCGCATCACCGTACAGGCTGGAGAAACCCTGGGTCATTACGCCGAGTGGCTCGAGGTGGCGGCGCACCGCCTGCGCACACTGAACGGGATGCGCTACCGCACGCCGCTCGTGATCGGCCGGACGAAAAAACTCGACTTCAGCCGCGTGACCCCCGAGGTCTTCGAGCAGCGCCGCCTCGAATATCACCGGGACCTCCAGGAGGAGTTCTTCGATGCCTGGGTGGTGACCGGCACGCAGCGCCACGTGATCCGCCGCGGCGATTCGCTCTGGTACCTCGCGAACAAGAAGTTCCAGGTGCCGATCTGGCTGCTGCGCCAATACAATCCGGATCTCGACTTCGGCGCGCTTCCGGCGGGCACTCCACTCGTGATCCCGCTGATCGACCCCCGCGAGACCGTCGAGCGCGGAATCGGAACGGGCTAGCGCTCAGACCCGAAGACGACCCCGGGCGCTCCGGCCGCCATCGCGCCCGCTGTGCAGGGCCAGCTGGCCGCAGGCGGCCTGGATGTCCGGGCCCCTGCTGCGCCGCAACGTCACCCGCAGGCCGCCCGCGGCGAGTTCGCGAAGGAAGCGGTCGATGCGGGCCCCGTCGGGCGGGCGCAAGCCCGAGCGCGCGTGCGCGTTCATGGGAATCAGGTTCAGTTTGGCCGGGATGCCGCGCAGGAGCGCCGGCAGCCGCCGGGCGTCGGCGAGCGAATCGTTCACTCCGGCGATGAGGGTGTACTCGAAGAAAACCGGGCGGCGGCGGTTCACGGTATCCAGACGCCGGAGTTCCCCGAGCAACACGTCCAGCGGGAAACGCCGGTTGAGCGGAACCAGGGAGTCGCGCACGGCATCCGTCGTGGCGTGGAGCGACACGGCCAGATGAATGGGGGCCACATCCAGGAGTTCTCCGAGCTTCGGCACCACGCCCACCGTCGAGACAGTGATCCGCCGAGGCGCCAGACCAAAGGCCTTCGGGTGCACGAAGAGCCGGATCGCCTCGAGCACGGCCGGCAGATTCAGCAACGGTTCGCCCATGCCCATGAAGACCAGGTTGGTGACGGGCCGCTCGGGACCGCACAGTTCCCGCATCCGGCACAACTGATCCACGATCTCGGCGGTGGAGAGGTTGCGGGTGAAGCCGAGAGCCCCGGTCGCGCAGAAACTGCACGCGAGCGGACAGCCGACCTGCGTCGACAGGCAGACGGTGTTGCGAGCCTCCTCGGGGATCGCCACCGCCTCCACGCGGGCGCCATCCGCGGCGCGCAGCACGGCCTTGAGCGTTCCATCCACCGAATGCTGCTCGTGCTCCACCTCCAGGGCACGCACCTCCCAGGAGTCCGCCAACTCCTCACGCAACTCGCGGGAGAGGTCGGTCATGGCCGCGACTTCCTCGACTCCCCGGGCGTAGAGCCAACCCGCAACCTGGTCGGCACGCCAACGCTCGACGCCCCGAGCCGCAAAGACCTCGCGCAGGGCCTGCACGGAGTGATCCTTCAGTTGCATCACAGGGGCGGAGCCACCACGTCGGGGCGACGAGCAAAGCTGAAGAAATGCAGCGTCCGCCGCTCGGCGCGCCATTCCGCCTCGTATGCAGTGCACGGCCTGTCTTCGACGTCGCTCGACCAACCGGCACCCCGGCAGTTCTCGAGAGCCGGCTCGTCGGAAAAGATCTCATCGATCCACGCGGCGTACTCCGGGTGATCCGTCGCCACCTCGACGAGACCCTCCGGCTCCAGTGCGCGCGCAAGGTCGCGCACGAATGCGGGCTGGACCAGGCGGCGCCGATGGTGCCGCTTCTTCGGCCAGGGGTCCGGGAAGTTGATCCAGCAGCGGTGGACGGATGCCGCCGGAATGGCCCGCTCGAATACCCGTTCGGCCGGTGCTTCGACGAGGCGCACGTTGCACAATTGGGTGCGGGCCAGCCGGCGCGCCATCTTGAGCACCCTCTTGCGGCTGTACTCGATGCCCAGGAACGCGAAACCCGGATCCTTCTCGGCCAGCGCCGTCAGGAATTCTCCACGCCCAAAGCCCACGTCGAGCACCAGCCGCGGCGGGGTCTCGGCGCCGAAGAGTTCCCTCGGACCGTGCGACTCGAGATCACCGAGGCTCGCGCGCCAATCGGTACCCGGAATGTCGGTCTTGAGCGTACGCGACACGACTCACCAGGCCGCGCGCCCGGTTGCACGGCGGAGAAAACCGAACAGCCCGGGAAGCGGCGCAATGCGTGGGTGTAGATCCAGAATGTAGCGTTCTCCCTCGGCCAGACCGGCGCGGCGGCGCAGCTCGCCGAGCGCCTCGAGGGGGCCGCCCAGCGTGTCGACGAGACCCAATCCCACGGCGCGACCTCCGCTCCAGACGCGTCCCGTGGCGAGCTCAGCCACACGCTCGGGGTCGAGCCCGCGTCCCCGAGCCACGCGGTCCGAGAAGGTCGCGTGGACCGATTCGAAGAGCTCGCGCAGCGCGGCGCGCTCATCGGGCCGCGTGGCGTGGGTGTGGGAGAGGAGCCCCGCGCGCGCGCCGCGCTCCACACCGTCGCGAGTCAGGCCGATCTTTTCGTACAAGCCCTCGAGATTCGCCCTGCCTCCGACCACTCCGATCGAACCCGTCACGGTAGCGCGCTCGGCGAAGACGGCGTCCGCCGCGGCGGCCACGTAGTAGCCGCCCGACGCGACCACGTCGCCCATCGACACCACCACCGGCTTCTCCCGGGCCACCAGCGTCACCGCTCGCCACAACAGATCCGAGGCCACAGCGTCTCCACCGGGGCTGTCGATCCTCAACAGCACGCCGCAGACCCGTTCGTCGGCACGCAGCCGCTCGAGCAACACACGCAGGCGGTCCACGGCAATACCGCGCGTGCCGGCACCGCGGTGGATGCCCCCGCGGGCGACGACGTAAGCAACTCGCGGCAGATCGCGACCGAGCGGCCGCCAGCCGGGATCCCCCACACAGAGGGCGCAGTACGTGGCGGCATCGACGACCCGCGGGCGCCCGTTCGAATCGAGCGCAGTCGACGGCGCCAGCTCCGAAAATTCCGACTCGACTTCATCGGGATAACGGCAGCCGTCGGCAAGGCCGGCCCCCACCGCGGCGGCTGCCGTATGAGGACCGGTGTCGACGAGGTCGCGCAATGCGGCCGGGCCCAGGCCCCGGCCTTCCGCGACGGCCCCGATCAGCGACTCGTAGAGATCGTCGGCGAGTTCCTCGAGCTGCTCGCGATCCTCGGGCGAAAGCCGATCACGGGTGAAGCGCTCGGCGGCGCTCTTGTGGCGGCCGACGCGCACGATCTCGGGCTGCACACCCAATCGATCGAGCAGCCGCTTCCAGTGCAAGCTCTCCAGCCGCAGACCGACCAGGAAGACGTTGCCCGACTCGGGCAGGTAGAGCCGCGTGCCGCCGCTCGCCGCCACCAGCGACTCGGCGTCGAAGCTCTCGCTCCAGACGACCACCGGCTTGCCGGCGGCGCGCACGCGGTCTACGGCACGCCGCAGTGAGAGCGCCCGGCTCGGACCGCCCACCGGACCCTCGAAGCGCAGCACAACGCCCGCGACCCGTGCGTCCCGGCCGGCCGCCTCCAACACGGCCAATATATCGAGCAGCCCCAGCAGCGGCCGCTCGCCGAAGGGCAGGGTCGGCGCGGCCAGCTCATCGATGGGGGCACCCAGCCGGAGCATCAGCCACACTCCGCCCCGCCGCGGCAAGACGAAGCGCGCCGTCAGTCGCCGCGCGCCACGCGCGAGATTCGCGCCGATGCGCCGCAACACCGCAGCGGGTTGGACCGTCATCGCCTGCATCGACCGGCCAGGCAATCGACCATCACGTGGGAGCCGAACACGCCCCCACAGACCGGCCGGCCCGGGCGCAGCCGGGCCAGCACGTTGGCGCGCAGATCCTCGCGCACACTTCGTCCCAACCAGCCGCTCGCCCGCAGCTCGCCGACCGTGCAGATCTCAGGGGGGTGGGGGGCCATGGGCTCATCCTCTCGGGTCAGCGGTGCGAGCCCGTCAAGAGACGGATCCGGCGTTGGATGATCTCGAGCTTCCCGCCATCGTCGCTGGCGAGGCCCCGCGTCCCGTCGAGGCGCTGGATCTCGGCGCGAGCGGCCTCGATCCGCTCCTGGGTCGCGGGGTGGCTCGACAAGAAAGCTGGCACGCTCGAGTCTTCCTCCTGCGCCAGAGACTCGAAGAAACTGACCAGCCCATTCGGGTCCCACCCGGCCCGCACCATGGTGCCGACGGAAAACTCATCGGCCTCGAGCTCCGCCTCACGGCTGAAACTATTGAGCCACGTGTTGGCGGCGAGCCCGCCGCCCAGGGCCGTCGCCGAGCCGGCCACACCACCCCCGAACACGCCCGCTCCCAGCGCGAGGATGTCGGTTCCGATGCGGGCGTTGCGGGCGCGGTTGTAGTTCGCCGCAATGTGGCGCTGCTGCACGTGGGCCACCTCGTGGGCGAGAACACCGGCCAGTTCACTCGCATCGCGCGCGCGCAGGATCGTCTCCGTATGGACGTAGACGTGGCCGGCGGGTCCGGCGAAGGCATTGATCTCCTCGTCTCGGACCACGTAGAAACGGTAGCGGAACGGCTGGGGACCCGAAGCGCGGATGAGGCCCTCACCCATCTCGCTGACGTAGCGACTGATCACCCGATCGTGGAGCAGCGGAAGCTCCGAGCGCATCTGGTACTCGAACTGGTCACCGAGATGCCGCTCCTCGGTGACGCTGAGCGGACCGCAGCCAGAGACGGCGATCGACGCGCCGATTGCGAGCAGCCCCCTACCCGTCCCCATCGGACTTCTCACGCTGGCGCAGGGCCTCCACGGCGTGACGGATGATGAAGAGAACGGACCGGTCGAACGAAACGTTGTCGACGATCGGAACGTCGTGATGGTCGGCGAGATCCAGCAGGTGGTCCTGGATCCGCAGGATGTCGTCGAGGTGTTGCAGGTAGCGGTGTTCCGATCTCGCCTGTGCCGTCTTCGCACGGGAGCCAAAACGCGCGGCGAATGCCTGCTCGTCGAGGGCCGCCACCATCAGGAAGATCACGTCCGCCGAGTCCGCGTAGGCATCGAGGTCGAGCAGCCCGGGAACGATCGCTACGCCGTCGAGCACCAGGCTCGAGTTCTCCGCCATCGCACGGTCGAGCGACGCACGAGCGCCCACGCAGACACTGGTTGCCTGGGTGCGAAACGCCTCGACGACCACGTCGTCGCCCTCCCTGCCGGGAGCGACCGCCTGCCACGCATCGTAGGACGATGCGTGGAGCGTGGGCACGAGGTCTGGAGAAAGCATGATCCGCATGATCTGCCGGATCGAGTCTGTCGAGAGCACGCGGCCAATGCCCAACCGATGCGCCACCTCGAGGGCGAGCGACGTCTTGCCGACACCCGTGGCGCCGCCGAGCAGCAGCAGAAGGGGTCGGTTCGACTCCTGGTGCCGACGCCACACGAGGTAACGCTGCGCGGCGGCGGCGCCGGATGTCTCTGCCAGTGTGCGATGGGTGAGCTCGCGCAGGTCACCCCGATCGATCTCCCGTCTCCCCCGGGCCAGCACGGCCCGCTCGATCTCACGCGCCACGTCGAACGCCTCGTTGGGATCGAGCGCGGCGGCCAGGAGGGACTGGGACAGGATGCCCTTGGAAAAGGCCAGCCGCCCGGCGCCGGTCACCTGGATATCCGGGGTAAACGAGACCTCGCCATCCTCGGTGAAAGGCGCGGCGCCCACCAGGGTGCGAAGGCTCGTGGCGAGCTCCGTTTTGCTGACGACATCGCGGCCGCGCAGCCGATCGCGCATGCGATTGGCAACCCGGTAGGCGTCCTCGAACGGCATGCCGCGCGCCATCAGAGAGTGGACCATGATGCCCCGCATGAAGGGGCGGCGACGGCCTGCGTCCTCGACCCAGATGCGCCCGGGCAACTCCGGAGCAGCGCCGCTCGGGTGTGACTGGCTCTGCGACGCCATCGCCTCGCAGCCTACCCCAGCGCCCGACCAGCCGCGAAGGGAAAGGCCCCTCGGATCGCGACACGGGGCACCGGACACCAAACTCGGAGATTCCGGGTTGACTCGACCCAACGCCGACCTACGTTTCCCCGCGCGGGACGGATGGGGGGGGGTCGGGAACCATGGCCGAAGCTGGCCTGCGGTTGTTCCAGACCAAAGACGTCGTCGAACTGCTCGGCATCTCGCGGCGCCAGCTCCGGTACTGGAACCAGACCGACTTGGTGTCTCCCTCCTCGAAAACCCCGGGGGGACACGGTCGCTATCGCTTCGAAGACCTGATCGCTCTCCGGGCGGCGAAGCGCCTGATCGATGCCGGTGTCTCGGTCCAGAAGATCCGCAACTCCATCGCCGCTCTGCGCAGGATCCTGCCCACGGTGCAGCGGCCCCTTGCCGAACTCGTTCTCGTGGCCACCGGCGACGTGGTATTGGCGTTCCGGGACGGCGCCGCCCTCGAGGCAGCGTCGGGCCAGGAGTGGATTTTCGAGGTCGCGCAGCTTCAGTGCGAAGTCGACGCGTGGAAACGCGGCGTCGCGCGGCTGCGCACTGGACGCGAGCCGCGCAGGATCGAACGGTCGCAGAGCCGGCGACGGACCGCGTGACCGGGTCTCCCCTTGCCGGAGTCTCCGCGCCCCCGGGATCCCGGTTCGCGACTCCGGCCAGGGACCCCAGCAACGGATCGGCCGCCCATTGGGTCCGGCGCAGCGGGGGTTCGCGATGCGCGTGATCGCCGTCGTCAACCAGAAAGGCGGCTGCGGAAAGACCACGACAACCGTCAACCTCGCCGGCTGCCTGGCGAATGACGGCCGCCGCGTCCTGGTCGTCGATCTGGATCCCCAGGCTCACGCGACGATTGCCCTCGGGATCGATCCAGACGCTGTGGACGAAAACCTGTACGACGTGCTCGCGGAGCCGGGCGGGGAGCAGCGCCTCAACGAAATCCTGGTCAAAGGCTGCGAAAACATCGACGTGGCTCCCTCGGGCATCGTGCTCTCCGCCCTCGAGCAACAGCTGGGATCGGAGCTGGTCGAAACCCGCACGGAGAAGCTCCGGGCAGCGCTGGCAACTCTCGGCGAGACGTACGACTACGCGCTCATCGACTGCCCCCCGAGCGTGGGACTCCTCACCTTCAACGCCCTGCGCGCCGCGGGCGAGGTGATCGTTCCCCTGGAGACGAGCCCCTTCGCGATCCACGGCGTGGAGAAGCTCCTCGAGACAATCGGGCTCCTCGTCGAGCGCATCGGCCACGAACTCGGCGTACACGTGCTCCTGACCCTCTATGACGGGCGCACACGCTACGGGCGGCAGACGCTCTCCCGCATCCGCGAACGCTTCAGGGACATGTGCCTCGACACGGTGATCCGCTCCAACGTGAAACTGCGCGAGGCGGCGGCGCACGGCATGCCCATCGCGAAATTTGCACGCACCGCAAATGGCGCCATCGACTACGGTGCGCTGGCCGTCGAGATCGAGGCGCTCGGGCTGCTCGCGGACGACTTGCTCCCGACGTTCGAACAGACGCCACGCGAAGTGGTCGTTCGCTACCGTGATGCGGCAGCCCACGACGTGCGTATCGCCGGCGATTTCAACGGCTGGGTTCCGGACAAGGGCGTGCGTTCACTGATCGAATCCGAGGGAACGACCCGCGTGTGGACCAAGATCCTCCAACTGCCACCTGGCACCTACGAGTACCGCTACGTGGTCGACGGAGAGTGGCGCTCTCCGCCGGAAGCTGACGAGACCTCGAAAGCCACCGCCGTCGAGACCTCGCGCAACTCCGTGCTCGTGGTGCGCTAGGAGCCTCCCCTGCCTCGCGATCTCCGAGACGTCGCCGACTATTTCCTGCCCCGCAGCTCCGAGACGGCTTCGCCGCGCGGACCGGCACAGGTTCCGGCGGGCCGGGTCCGCCCGGAAGCACCGGGCCGAAAACGACCCGCGGCACTCCCCGTCCTGGCGGTACCCGTCGACGAACAAGATGTGGTGCGCGCGGCACTGGCCTGGAACCTCGTCGTGGAATTGGCCCGCCTCGGCGTCGGCGCCACTCTGCTGGCTCCGACCGGCGAGACGCCCTCCCCCATCTGGCCCGACGCGGGCCCGGGTCCGATTGGAAGCGCCGTCGTTCTGGCGCGCACGGAAAATCTATCGGAGTTCAAGCGGACGGTGCTGGACGTGGCCGTGGCGCGTGCGGCCGAAGAACCCGACGGTGGAGTCGTCGTCGCCTGTATGCCCCCGGAGTGGCTTCACGCGGCGAGCGACGAGCCGATGTTGCTGCGCTGGGCCCTGCTCTTCGCCTCGACCGACCGGCGCGACCTGATGGAGAGCTACGCCATCGCCAAGCGGCTGCTGCTGGCCGGCGAAAAGAGCCGCGTCGGGATCACCATCCACGGCGCCCAATGCGTTGCAGATGCCGAACACGCGTTCCACCACGTAGCGGACGTCTCGCTGCGGCACCTGGGCAGGACTCTTTCGAGCTATGGATTGCTCGTCGACGACCTCCACATCTACCGCGCTATCGTGGCGCGGCGCCCCATCGGAATCGAGCACCCCCAGTCGAGAGCAGCGCGCGCGCTGCAAGACGTCGCCCGCATGATTCTCGAGGACGCTCGGAAGCTCACCGTTGCCTGACCTCACGATCACGCGCGCTCCGCACCGCAAAGAGTTGCTGCGGCAGCTGCGGCCGCGAATCCACGCTGCGGCGCCCGAACTTCGTCTGATCGCCCGGGACCTTCTCGGCGCCGGCGCGCCGATCGACTTCGTCGCCGTGGATCCGTCCGGCGGCGTGACCCTCCTGCTCGTAGGGGAAGCGGGCGAGGACCTGGAACTCGTGGCCCGCGGGCTCGCCCAGCACGCCTGGGTGACACCGCGCGTGCGCGACTGGCTCCAACTCGCCCCCGAACTCGGCGCCCGGCCCGAAGCGGGCGTCCGTGTGATCCTGCTCTGCCCGGACTTCTCCGCTGAAAGCCGGGGCGCCGCCGAGGCACTGGGCGACGCCGCACCGGCGCTTTGGACCTACCTCTGTGTGCGCGACGGGGCCAGCACCGACGCTCTCATCGCGCCCGTCGAAAGTCCGGTCCCGAGTACCGGACCCGCCTCGGATGCCCCACCCACCCCCACTTTCCGCACCGGCCTGTCCGATGCCGACCTCGGGCTCAGCGCCGCCGAGCGCAACGAGTTCGAGTAAGCAATACCCCCAGGGGACTGCACGGGAACAAAAAACGTCCGTTCGGTGACTTTTTTTGACACCTGGGCGAGAGAAACAACCACATCCCTAGACAAGCGAAGAGCCCAGGAATCGCGGGTGACAGGCTGGTACCCGAAATTCGTGGGGAAAAGTGGAAACCTGGGAAGGGAAAACCATGACCGAGACGGAGCCTGTGGAGAGCCAAAGCTCCGACGACGTGCTGATCGAGCGGATCCAAGCGGGCGATCAGGCGGCGTTCAATCTCCTCTACGAGCGATATTTCGGCCGGGTCTTCGGCTATGTCGCGCGCCGGATCAACAACCGCGCCGATGCCGAGGAAGCGGTCCAGGAGGTATTCCTCGCCGTCTTCTCCTCGCTGCACTCCTATCGGCACGAGGCGCCGTTCGCGGCCTGGACCCTGGGAATCGCCCGGCGGACAGTGGCGAACCGATTCAGGAAAAAGAACCACCCGACGGTGCCGCTCGAGGGAACCGAAGAACCGCACGGGATCCGCGCGATACCGATGGTGCACCGCGAGGCCACACCGCTCGAAAACCTCGAGTGCTCCGAGCGCGCCAAAGACCTCTCGACGGTGGCGCATATCGAGCTCACGGACGAACAGCGGCGGCTCTTCGAATTGCACCACCTGCGTCACCAGCCGATCCAGGAGATCGCAAGGACGCTCCGCAAGAGCGAGGACTCGGTCAAGAGCAACCTCTACCGCGCCCGAAAGCTCCTGCTGGCACGCTGACCCAGACTCCCGCACCGTGGCTGTAGAGGCGCGCTTTGCGGTCGATCGCGGCGAGCCCTTGGGCCTCGACCGCAGCGCGGGAACCCCTCCCCGAGACGCGCCGGAGCTTCGCTGTGTGGCCTTCGAGTTCACGAGCCGCGGCGATCGGGTTCCCGGCCACGTGTGGCTTCCGGCCGCGGGTAACGGCCCCTTCCCCGTGGTGCTGCTTCAGCACGGGGCCACCGGCTCGCGAGAGTCTTCCTACATGGCCTCCGTGGGCGCACCCTGGGTGCGGGGCGGTGCCGCGGTCGCCTGCATCGACTTCCCGCTCCACGGGCGGCGCCACAACGCGAAGCTGAGCGAGACCCTATTTGCGGGACTCGCGATCGGCGGCGTGAAAAACCCCGCAACCCCGGACATCGCGAGTGAGTTCGTTCGCCAGTCCGTGATCGACCTGAGCCGTACCGTCGACGCCCTGGAGCGCTTCCCGGAACTCGATGCCAGACGTCTGGCCTATGCGGGCCTCTCGCTCGGCGGCATCGTCGGCGCCACGTATTGCGCCATCGACCCGCGGCCGCGCGGCGCGGCGCTGGCCCTCGCGGGAGGCGGCTTCGGCGGACCCGACGTGGACCCGGCAGCTCGAGTCGCGCGCATCGCGCCGCGCCCGGTCCTGTTCGTGAACATGAAAGGGGACCGCGTCGTCCCGCCGGTCGCCGCCGAGGCGCTGGTGGCCGCCGCCCGCGAGCCCAAGAGCAGCCACTGGTTCGAGGGAGACCACCGCGAAATCCCCGGAGCAGCGCTCAAGCTGATGTGGGGCTTTCTGGGCGACCAGATCGGACTCTCGACCCGATAGGCCGGCCAGCCCAATGGACGGGCTACACTCCGCGCCCCACCGAACCGGAGACAACATGAACCGTTCCCTCATGCACTTGGGAGTACTCGCCCTCCTCCTCGCATCGGCCTGCCGCCCGAGCGGCGATGCCGCACCGGCGGCGGACAACGCTCGGACAGGTACCTCCGAAATCGCGGCCGAGGTAAACGGCGAACCGATCAGCGTCGCTGAGCTCGATGAGTGGATCAAGGAAGACCTGTTCCAGTCGCGGACGGGCAAGCCGAACGAGCTCTACGACCTGCGCACGCAGGCGCTGAACGCGATGTTCGAAGAGCGCGTGCTCGAGTCCGAAGCTGCGCGCCGGGGGGTGGACGTCGAAACTCTCATCGAACAGGAAACCGCAGCGCAGGGTCCAATCACCGATGCCGACGTGAGCGGCTGGTACACCGAGAACCAGGAGCGCCTGGGTGAAACCGAGTTCGCCGACATCGCGGACCAGATTCGCAGCTTCCTGAGCCAGCAACGGGAGAAAAAGACCCGGGAGGTGCTGCTCGAGAATGCGGAACTGATTGTCCGCCTGGAACCGCCGCGCGCCCAGATATCAGTGGAGGGGCCCTCGAAGGGACCGGAGGATGCACTGGTGACAATCGTCGAATTCAGCGACTTCCAGTGCCCCTATTGCTCACGCGTTCTGCCCACGCTCACTCAGGTGATGGAGCGCTATCCCGAGGATGTGCGAATCGTCTACCGCAACTTTCCGCTGCCCAGTCACCAGCGCGCCAGTGCCGCCGCCGAGGCGGCGCTCTGCGCGCAGGAGCAGGGCAAATTCTGGGCATACCACGACAAGCTCTTCGAGAACTCGCGCGCGCTCTCCGACGATCAGCTGAAGGACCACGCCAAGAAACTGGAACTCGATGTACCGGCCTTCGAGCAGTGCCAGAGTGAGGAGCGCTTCGAGGAGCAGATCCAGAACGACGTCCGGGAAGCCCGCGCGGCGGGCGTCACCGGAACGCCCGCTTTCTTCGTCAATGGAGTGCTGCTCTCCGGAGCCCGGCCCGCAGCCGATTTCTACCGCACCATCGACGCCGAACTCGAGCGCCTCAAGCCAGGAGCCTGACCCCCTCGCTTCGCGCGGTCGCAATCTGAGCCGGGCTAGACCCCGGCTTCGATCCGGGCCAGCAGGTCGTCGCGGCGAGCGGCCATCTCGGGCTCGGAGCCAGCCTCGAGATTCAGCCGCAGCACGGGCTCGGTATTCGAAGGGCGCAGATTGAACCACCAGTCCGGGTAGCGGACCAGCAGGCCGTCGAGGTGCGACACATCGGCATCGGCGTGTTCCGCCTCGATGGCCGCGAGCAGTCCGCGGATGTCTGCGACCCGGCGGTTGATCTCGCCACTCGCAGCGTAACGACGCAACGGGGCCATCAGCTCCGACAGCGGCCGCTGCTCGGCCGCGAGCACATCGAGCAACGCGACGAACGCAGCGACGCCGTCGTCCGCGACGAGCGTCGGGGAGAAGCGGAAGTAGAAGTGCCCCGACAACTCGCCTGCGAAGACGGCACCCAGCTCCCGCATGCGCGCCTTCACGTAGGAGTGCCCCACGCGACACATCTCGGCCCGGCCGCCGCTGGCCTCGATCTCCTCGGCGGTCACCCGACTCGAGCGCAGGTCGTAGAGCACCGTCGCACCGGGCTGCTGCGCCAGAACGCGGCGAGCCAGGAGCCCCGTCATCAGATCGGACGGAATCGGCTCGCCGGTCTCGTCGACGAAGACGGACCGGTCGGCGTCTCCGTCGAAGGCCACGCCGAAGTCCGCACCCACACGCCGGACCGCGTCGCAGACATCGCGCAGGTTCTCGAGCTTGAGCGGATCGGCCTCGTGGTTCGGAAAAGTTCCGTCGGGCTCGAAGTAGAGCCGCTCCACCTCCAGATCCAAGCGTTCGAGCAGCGGCACGAGACCCGCCGATGCCATCCCATTTCCGCAGTCCACCGCCACCTTGAGACGCGGACGTCCGGTGCCCACACCGAGCGCGTGTTCGACGTAGCCCTCGGTGACATCCTCGGGCTTCGCGCTGCCGCGCTGGTCCGCGGGCGGCGCGTCCGCCACCTCACCGACAATGCGCTCGATCTCACGCAGGCCACTGGCCTCACCGATCGGAATGGCGTGCTCACGGCACAGCTTCATGCCGTTGTACTCGGCCGGGTTGTGCGAAGCGGTGATCATGATGCCGCCGGCGGCGGCGAGCGCATCGACCGCGTAGTAAAGCATCGGCGAGCTGACGAGCCCCAGGTCGACGACGTCGACCCCCTCATCGCAGACGCCCCGCACGAGCGCCGCGTGCAGCTCAGGGGAGCTGCGGCGGGCATCGCGCCCGACAACCACGACGCCCGCTCCCAGATACCGCGCGGTGGCGCGGCCGATGCGGTGCGCGGCCTCGGCATCGAGTTGATCCGGAACCACGCCTCGGATGTCGTAGGCCTTGAAAATCGTCACGCGCGCCAGTCTAACGGCCTCCTGGAGGCAGCGCGCTAACGGCCTCCTGGAGGCAGCGCGCTTGACCGGTGCCCGGGCGAGGGGCACCCTATGAGATTGCGAGGCCCACCGGCCTTCCAAGAGGAGTCAAACGATGTTCGGAATCGGAACGACCGAGCTCGTCATCCTCCTGGCAATCGTGGTGATCATTTTCGGAGCCAGGAGGCTCCCTGAGCTCGGCTCGGGGGTCGGGAAAGCCATCAAGAACTTCAAGTCCGGCTTGTCCGGGAAGGACGAGATCGATATCACGCCGGAGCCGGACGAGGTGTCAGACGGCACCAAGCCCGACTAGGAGCCCGCTTCCCGGTCACCGGGAACAGACTCTGCGGATGCGGTGGCCGTCTCCCGGGGTACGGCCACGATCCGGAAACGCTCGGCTCTGGCGGGCGATGCGTCGATCACTGCCACCACGGATCGCGTCGCGTCGGGTCCGAGCGTCCACCCGGCGCCGCGTTCCAGCCGCCGGTGAAGCTGGGCGGGCGACAGCTCCCGGAGCATCCACTCGGAGAGAGCCGGCCCCAGGGTGGCCGCGTCGTCGTCGACCACTGCGCCTTGCGCATCGAGAAGCTGAACGGCAAGGCGTGCTTGCGTCCTCACGCTGCGTCCGGACGCTGACCGCAGGGTGCCCTCGACGACCCGGATCGGACCGATCACCGCGTTGTCGAAGCGCCGTGCGCGGAAATTTTCGAGTTCGAGACCGGCCACCGGCGCCTGGGTCGCGGTTTGCTCCAGCGGACTCCGGCTACCTGCCTGGAGCAGCAGTGCGATGAGCCCGACGGTTGCGGCCCAGCACACTCCGTTGGCGGCGCCGCCCAACCAGCGCCTGACCACCGAAGGCTCGACGTCCACTGCAGCCGGAGCCCGGGTCTCCGGCAATGCCGCCGCGGACGCGCCCAGGGCGATGCGAGCCAACGGCACCGGAGCTCCGCCGGCGGCGTGGGCGGTCTTCTCGTCGCTCGGAAAGAAGTCCCAGCTTTCGGGACTTCCCAACACGTCGCCGAAGCCCGTCGGCTCAGCCGCTTCGGCAACCACCGGGGCAGCCGCTTCGGCAACCACCGGGGCAGCCGCTTCGGCAACCACCGGGGCGAGCCCCTCCGTCTCCACCGGGGCGAGCCCCTCCGTCTCCACCGGGGTGAACCCCTCCGTGTCCACCGGCGCAGCCGCTTCGGCAACCACCGGGGCAGCCGCTTCGGCAACCACCGGGGCAAGCCCCTCCGTCTCCACCGGGGTGAACCCCTCGGTCTCCACCGGGGCAGCCGCTTCGGCGTCGAGGACTCCCGGAGGGTGAACCTCCGCGTCCGAGCCGCTCGCGTGCGAATGGGACTCGACCCGGTCGAGATCCGCCTCCTCCTCGCCGCTCTGAGTCGTGGCGCCGTAGACCGCCGCCGAATTTCCGAGCAGCGCGTCGATGTCGTCGTCTACGTCGGTCCCCGCAGAGAGAAAGCCCTCGGGGTCTGCATCCGGGGCAGAAGCCGGCGGCGCGTCGCCGGCGGCCAGCGATTCATCCACCGCCTGCCACGCGGCGTCGGACACCGTGCCGACGCGATCCGCGCGGGGCTCGTGATTGAACTGCCAATCGTCGTCTTCCGCGCCGCAACCGCCCCCGGTTTCGCGAGCCGGGTGCCGGGCGGCGTTCTCGTCCCCGTGGAGCGCCTCGGTGACTGCCCGCGCGACCGGATCGCCCGCCGTCTGCACCGGCTTCACGAAGAAGGCGTGCTTGCAACAAGAGCAGCGGACGCGAATGCCGCCATGCGGCACCCGCTCGTCATCGAGTTGGAACCGCGTGGAGCAACCTTCGCAGGTGACGATCAACTACCTACCCCTTCCCCGCATCCCGCGGGGACACCGTATGCTACGGTTCGATCCGAGCGCTCCCGCCTGTGATCGTTTCGGAGGCGCCGTCGCCGCGCTTGAGAGCCATCCCGCTGTTCAGTCCCGGCAGAAGATTCCGCGCGGGCGCCAGGAGTGAGAGGTCGCGAGCCCGGTGACCACCGCCCTGATCGACAAACGCCTGATCTTCGTCACGGGTAAAGGCGGCACCGGTAAATCCACCGTGACGGCAGGGCTCGCCGCGGCGGCCGCACGAGGCGGCCTCCGCGTCCTCGTGATCGAGGTCGGCTCACACGAGGCAATCCCGCCGCTGATTGCACCGGGTGGCCCGCCCGTGGGCCACGCCGGCCGCACGCTGGCACCCGGCCTCACGGTCATGCGAATCGATCCCTACGCCGCGCTCGCCGAGTACCTCGTGCTGCAACTCGGCGCCCGCTTCGTCGTGGAGCGGGTACTCGCGAACCGCGGCTTCCGGCAGCTAATGAACGCGTCGCCCGGCTGGCGCGACCTGATCACGCTCGGGAAGGTCTGGCACCTCGAAGGCATGGAGGAGAAACCCGGCCGACCGAAATTCGACCTCATCGTCGTCGACGCGCCGGCTACCGGTCACGGCGTCACCTTCCTCGACGTGCCGCGGGTGGTGGTCTCTGCGGTTCGCGCGGGACCCCTGCGCCGGCACTCCCAGGCCGTAGAAGACCTGATCCGAGATCCGAAACGCACGCTTCTGCTGCCGGTGGCGCTCGCCGAAGAACTCCCCACCCGCGAGACGGTGGAACTCGTGGCGACCGTGCGCGAGAAACTCCTCATCCCCATGGACCGCGTCGTGGTCAACGGTGTCGCGTCGGCACCCTTCCCTCCCGGCCTCGAGACACTCGACGAACAGCTGCGGCGCTTGCCGCGCGGCGCGCGCTTTGGGGCGCTGCCACCCGCCGGAGAAATCGCCGACTGCGCCGGCTTCCTGAAAGCCCGTTACGCCCTCAACTGCGGCTACGAGCGCCTGATTGCAGAGCAGACCAGCCTGCCCGTCGTGCGGCTGCCGTTTCTCGTATCCGGCGCCACCGACATCGAGGCGCTCGCAGGGCTGGGAGAGACGCTCCTGGTGCCCCCGGAGTTCGCGGTATGAATGCCGAACAATTCGCGTGCGACGTACTGGGGGCCGGGCGGCTCGTGGTGTGTGTCGGCTGCGGAGGCGTTGGCAAGACGACGCTCGCCGCATCGCTCGCCCTGGAGGCCGCGCGGCGCGGGCGCCGGGCGCTGGTGCTCAGCATCGACCCGGCGCGACGCCTTGCAGACGCGCTCGGCATCCACGCACTCGACAACGCACCCCGGGAGCTACCCCGCGACGCCCTCACTGAACTGGGCGTTCCGGAACAGGGAAGTCTCTCGGCCGTAACGCTCGACATGAAGCGTACCTTCGACAACCTGGTGGAGCGATTCGCGGAGAGCCCGGAGGCACGGGAACGCATTCTCGAGAATTCGATCTACCAGAACGTATCCGAGGCACTGTCGGGAAGCATCGAGTACTCTGCCATGGAGAAGGTCTACGAGCTGTGGGAGACCGGCGATCACGATCTCATCGTCGTCGATACGCCGCCCGCACAGCACGCCCTCGACTTTCTCGACGCACCGCAGCGCCTGCTCGAATTCCTCGAGAGCCGCGTGGTCCAAATGCTCATCCACCCCGCCTTTGCCGCGAGCCGCTTCGGCTTTCGCATCTTCCAGCAAGGCACGCGCCGCGTGCTCCAGGTGCTCGAACGGGTCTCCGGGCTTTCCTTCCTCGAGGATGTCTCCGAGTTCCTCCTCGCCTTCGAGGGCATGTCGTCGGGCTTTCGACAGCGGGCAAACGACGTCCGCGAACTCCTGCTGGGCCCACAGTCGAGCTTCGTGCTGGTGACGGGACCCGGCCGCGCGTCGCTGCGCCAGGCGCTCGAGTTCCGGAAACGCCTACACGGATACGGCTTCGACCTGTCCGGTGTGCTCGCCAACCGCATCCATCGCTGGCCGGACGGGCCCGCCGACGCCCCTCCGCCGGACCTCGCATGCGAAGCAGACGACGTGGCCGCCCTCGCCGCTGCCCTGGAGGAGACCTGCGGCCCGCGGCTCGCCGGCCTCGACGCGGCTCGGGCAGCGGTGGCGGCGGCGACAGATTACGCTGCCCTCGTGCACCGCGACCTGCAGGCGACTGGCGAGCTGCGCGAGACGGCCCGTGCGGCGGGAAGCTTCTGGGCGAGCATCCCGGAGTTCCCCGACGAAGTACACGATCTCGCGGGGCTCGGGCGAATCGCCGCCGAGATCTTCGGAGAAGCGGCTTGAGGCGAACGCGCGGCGATCCGGCCGCACGAGCCCCCGCCCCTCCCCGCACCGCGCAGGAGGCCCTCGAGCGAGCCCGGCACCACGCACGCACGGCGGCGGCCGAAGCCGTCACGGCCCTCCACGCGGTTCTCGACGCCGCCGCACTGGCCCGCGACGGGAGCCCGGCCGAGGCACACGTTCTGCTCGGCCCGGCCGCACGGCTGCTGATCCAGCTGGCGCGGGACCTCGAATCGGAGGCCAATTCCCACGCCGAGTCGCTGCTGGTGGCGGTGGCCCGAGCGGTGGACGACGAGGTCGCCCGCTGGGAGCAGAGTGCCCGCGACGATACCGACGCCCGCGCCGTGCTGCGCGCCTTCCTCGGTCTGCGGGAACTGCTTTGGGAAGTCGGCGTACGGGACCCGTCCAGCGACACCGGAAGCGACGGCACGCACCGCCCGGGCCAACGGACGCGCTCCGCCCCCCGCGTGCAGCGGGTGAGCGTCGAGGGCTGACCGCCGTCCCGAGCTTCGCTAGCGTCGCCATGACATCGACGCACCGCGTCGTAAGCCCCCAGTCAGACGACCGGCTTCATGACCGTACTCATCAAACGCTACGCCAACCGCAAGCTCTACAACACCGAGACGAGCCGGTACATCACCCTCAAGGGCATCTCGGAGCTAATCGAGGCCGGCCGAGAGATTCGAGTCATCGACAACGAAAGCGGCGAAGACATCACCAACGTCGCCCTGTCCCAGATCCTGGTGGACAGCGAGCGGCAGGGCCGCGAGATCCCGAAGACACTCATCTCCGACCTCTTCCAGCGCGGCGGAGACGCGCTCTACGGTGCACTCCGGCGGGGCATGGGGGATGCCGGCGAAGGCCTGGAAGAGTTCCGGGACCACGTGCAACGCATCGTAAACCCAAAGGACGCCCAGCGCCTCGGCGACTGGATCGCGTTGGCGACACCGGACTTCGACCAAGTGGTGCAGAACGCCATCGAGCGCGTATTCAAGCTCCTCGACCTGCCCCGCCGCTCCGACATCGCGGCCCTGAACCGCAACCTGGAACGCGTCGCCGAAGCCGTAGACCGCCTTGAATCCGCGCGGCGTCCACCCAGCGACGACACCGGCTAGCGTCGGCCGGCGCGCGACAACGCGCACCCCCGGAGCGGCGGCGCGTTCAGTCCCAGACCGATTCCCGATCCGACAGCGCTCGATCGACCAACTCCTGCACGCGCGACCGGAGCTGCTCCGTGAGGCGTGAGACGAGCAGTTCGTCGTGTTCTGCATCCGGGGGAAGCTCGCGGAGTTCCAGCGGCTCACCGAAGCGCATCGTCCACTTCGTCGGGAACGGAACCAGGCCCAGGGGGCCGAGCAGAGGGAAGGTGGGGGTCACCGGCAGGAACGAGAAGCCCACGGCGCGTGCGGTGCCATGCGTCTTGAAGAGCACCGGGTGCGCCTCTTCGGCGCCCACGACGCCGACCGGCACCAGCGGCGCCTGCGTCTGGAGCGCCACGCGCACGACACCGCCACGCGCGAAACGCTGGAGGCGATAACGCTCCCGGAAGAGCTTTGTGGCACCGCGCGCGCCCTCGGGAAAAGCGATCACCCGCCGGCCCGATCCGAGCAGGCGGCGCGCGTTGTCGGAGCATGCGCGCACGCCGCCCAGGCGAGCCAGGTACGGCTGGACAAAGGGCAGCGCGGCCATCCGGTCGTCCACCATGAAAGCGGGCCGAAGTCCGCGGGGATCGAAGCGCGCCACCGCATTAGCGAGCATCAAGCCGTCGTAGGGGACCAGCCCCGAACGATTCGCCGCGAGCAGACACGGACCGGTCGGCGGCAATCGCTCGAGTCCCTTGACCTCGACACGCCACCACGTGTCGAAGAGCAGCTCGAGAAGTGGCCGGGCGCGGCGCAGTGCCACTTCGTCCATCCCGAACTCGTCCACGTCGCCCGGCTGCTCGTGCATCCCAAACGTAGCCAGGCGCTGACGCAGCTCGGAGAAGATCGACACCAGAGCAGGTACACCGAAAGACGAAGACGGCCGCGGCCCAGCGGGGAAGCGGGAGCGGATCTCGGTGCGCAGCGACTCGAGCGCCCGGTCGAGTTCCGCGAGTTCGTCCTCTCTCGCGTCGTTCACTGCATCCACGGGCATCACCGGTAGCGCCGCATGCGGCGCGCGGCGACCGCGGAGATCCAAGCCTCTTTCGAGGTATAGCTGGGCTCGCCGAAGGTCGCCCAACCCTTTTCTCCATCGGCGACCCAGAGGTAGCGCAGGTAGTCGTAGAAGCCCGCCGGCGGGTCCCCCGTCTGGGCCCGGGCCGGTGCCGCAGCCACGCGGTAGAGCAACGGTGTCGGGAGCGGGAGGTTCCGGCTTCCCGCGAGCCGAAGCAAGATCGAAAGCGGCAACACGCCGCGCCCCACCACGTTGAAGATCCCGGGGTGCGGCCCGAGGCTCGCGCGCTCGAAGGCGTGCACGACGTCCTCTTCGTGCACGAATTGGAGCAACGGGTCGAAGCCCATCACGGTGGGAACGACGGGCAGGGAGAGGTAGCGCACTCCCGCGTCCCGGTGGCCCGGCCCCAATATCCAGCAGGTCCGAAGCACCGTGACCTCCGCATCCGGGTGAAGGCCCACCCAGCGCGCCAGATCTTCCTCGACCTCGACGCGATTCCGCACGCAGTGCGCGGCGCGGTGTCCGCGAAGCGGGGACTTCTCCGTGAGGAAGTTCGGGTTGTCCGGACGCGGGCCGTAGAGCATCGTGCTCGACGCGACCACGATGCGCCGCAACTTCGCAGCAGCGCACGCGTTCATCACGTGGCGGCTTCCGATCGTCTCGATCTCGTGGTCGATTTCGAGGTCCGGCGTCGGTTCGCGGCGAAAAGCGCAATGCACGAGGACCTCGACGCGCTCGCGCACCAGGATCTCGGCGATGCGGGAGTCGGCGGACGGCCCGGTCAGGTCGACCCGATGAAACGCCACCCGTTCGTCGAGGCCAAAGGGCCGACGGTGGTCGAGGCCTACCACGCGCCGCCCGGCACCGCCGGCCAGGAGCCGATCCACCAACCGCGCGCCGACGTGAGTCCGGAGACCCGTCACCGCGATGACCCCCGGACCGTTCACGCTTCGTGCCTCCAGGGCCCGCGCGTTCGCAGGCCGTGCCGTCGGTTACCATCGTCAGGGATGACTGCCACGGGAGCAACAGGCATCGTCGAGGATCCGCGCTATCGGGAGCACCGCGGACCCGCCGGGCACCCGGAGCGGCCCGACCGCCTCAGCGCCGTGCACGCGGCAATCGCAGCGCGCGAGCCCGAGCTGAAGCGGATCGCAGCGCGCGTTGCATCCGACGAAAAGCTGCTGCGCGTCCACACCAGAGCACACCTGGCGGCGATCAGCGACGCGGCGCGGCAGGCACCTACCCAGCTCGACCCCGACACGTACGTCTCGCCGGCGAGCGAGCAAGTGGCGCGGCTCGCAGCCGGCGGCGCCATCGAATTGGCGAAACGGGTGGCTCGCGGTGAACTGCACAACGGTCTGGCCGCCGTGCGACCCCCCGGGCACCACGCCGAAGCCGGCCAGGCCATGGGCTTTTGCCTCTTCAACAACGCAGCGGTGGCCGCCGAGGCCCTGCGCGCCGAGGAGGGCCTCGAGCGGATCCTGATCCTCGACTGGGACGTCCACCACGGCAACGGAACCCAGCACTGCTTCGAGGCAGATCGAGACGTTCTGTACGCCTCGACCCACCAGTTTCCCCACTACCCCGGGACGGGCGCGGCGATCGAGGCCGGACGCGACGCGGGCCTGGGAGCGACCGTGAACGTACCAATGCCCGCGGGCTGCGGAGACGCGGAACACGTGGGCGCGCTGCACCGGGTGCTCGTTCCCGTGGCCCACAGCTTTCAGCCGGAGTTCCTGCTCGTCTCATGCGGCTTCGATGCCCACCGGGACGACCCACTGGCGGCGATGCAGGTCTCGGAGACGGGTTACCGGGACATGGCGGAATTGACGCGGGCATTGGCCGAAGAAATCTGCGGGGGACGACTCGTGGTCCTCCTGGAGGGCGGCTACGCGCCGTCTGGACTCGAGGAAGGAACCCGGGCGGTGCTCGACGCCCTGCTCGACCCCGACCCCACACCGCCGCCCGTCCCGGAGCTGACGCCGGGTAGCCCCTTGGACCGGATTGTCGCGGCCGTCGTTTCGGTCCACGGATCGCGGTTTCCGGGTCTCGGCGCGGGATAGTCGAATGACTCCCGCCCAGGCAGGTCAGGCTCCGTCACTGGGTTTTCCGGTGCCTGCGGATCGCGGCCAGCGGCCGATTCTTCGAATCGGCCTTCGATTAATCTCCTGTTCGCCGGGTTTTCGTCCCCGCATCTAGTAGATCTAAGTACGCGAGACCGCTAGATCTTGGGCGGTCTAGCCGCATCTCAAAAAAATCTGGTTTGGTGCAAAAAAACTCTGGCTTTTCGGTTGCAGCGTGGGTTGTAGTGGCTTATAAGGGCACTTGGTGGGGCTAAGTGGGATGAAGTGGTAACCGCCTCTCCCGCCGAGCGCACGGAGCGCCAGCCCGCCGATGTTTCGAGGACGTCACGCCCACACGATCGATGCGAAAGGCCGCGTGAGCATTCCGGCAGCATATCGAAGCAATCTCCAACGGCGTAGCGACCAGCCCCCGGTCCTCACCGGCGATCACCGCTACCTCAAGCTCTACCCGCAAGAAGACTGGTGCGAATACGAGGCGCGCATCGTTGCCGAGGCAGCGGTGGATCCCGAGGCCCAGGACTTCGTGCGGCTGGTGATCTCGCGCGCCGTCGAAACGCCTATCGACAAGCAAGGACGCATTCTCGTGCCCCAGTACCTCCGCGAGCACGCGCACATCGAGAAGGATGTGACCTTCGCAGGGGTCGGCCACACGGTCGAGATATGGAATACGTCGAGGTTCGAAGAGAGCCTCGAATCAACCCAAGCCAACTTCCCGGCCCTCTCGCGTGGGATGGCGGAGAAGTTGAGATCGTAGATTTCGGGTGAGAGGTTGAGGAGGGGCCGAGAGGCTCCTCCGGACGAAAAAGGTCAGGGGTGTCCCCGGAGCGCTGCTCGCGGAGAGCGGGGCGTTACTGGGGGGGACAAGCCGCTCCCGGGAGATCCTGTGCTCCGGGGCGCCCCAGTCCTTCTCGCCGGACGGCCGCTCACTCACGCGCCCGTCCGAAGGGCTGGCGGGAGGCGCTCGCTCCAGTGGCCGGCCACTTCTCCCATCGTCCCGTTCTCCTCGCCGAGTCCATGAGCTGCTTGGATCCGCAGTCCGACGACGTGATCGTCGACGGTACCGTCGGCGGCGGGGGCCACGCAGCGGCGATCCTCGAACGCACAGGACCGCACGGCTGTTTGGTAGCACTCGACCGCGATCCGGAGGCGCTCGCCGCCGCGCGCTCACGTCTGGCCGAGTACGGGGAGCGCGTCCACTTCGTCCACGCATCGTTTCGGAGCCTCGACACCGTACTCGAGCAACTGGGTCTGCCCCGGGTGGACGGTGTGCTGCTCGACCTGGGTGTGTCCTCCCCACAACTCGACCGGGCAGAGCGGGGCTTTGCCTTCGCCGCGGAGCACACCCGCGACACGCCGCTCGACATGCGCATGGATCCCGGCGCCAGCGAGACCGCCGCCCAGTTGCTCGCAAGTCTCTCGAGCAACGAGCTGATGCAGAACTTCCGCGATCACTCCGAAATGCCGGGGGCGCGCCGGCTGGCCAACGCGATCGTCGAGGCACGCCGGCGGGCACCCCTGCGCACGGCGGCGGATCTGCTCGCCGTAATCGAAACCTCGGGGGTGGGGCGCGGACGCCGCCACCACCCGGCGACACTCGTCTTCCAGGCACTGCGCATCGCGGTCAACGACGAGTTCGCGGCGCTCGAAGCGGGTCTGACCGCCGCGGTAGACGCGTTGCGGCCCGGCCGCCGCATCGTCGTGCTCGCCTACCACTCGCTCGAGGACCGGATCGTGAAGCGCAGGTTTCGCGACGAGGTGCGCGGCTGCAACTGCCCGCCTGCTCAGCCCATCTGTACCTGCGGTCGCGCTCCGCGCCTCGAACTCGTCAACCGCCGACCGCTGCGGCCCCAGGCCGGCGAGGTGGCAGCCAACCGCCGCGCACGCTCCGCCCGCCTTCGCGCGGCATCGCGGCTGGCGGAAGCATCGTGAGGCGCAGCATGGCTCCCGCTGTGGGTCAACTCGACGGGGTTGCCCGGGGCCTCGCCGGCGGCGGAAGGGTCCGTCAGCCCACGCGCCGTGGGCTGACGCTGCTGCTGGCAGCGGTGCTGATAGCGGCGCTGGGAGTCGCTGCCCTGCGCATCGACCTGATCCGCGTGCGCTACGGCCTGGCCGGTGCCGTGCGTGAGGAGAAGGCCCTGCTCCAGGAACGCCGCGAGGCGCTGGCCCGAGTGCGCGCCCTGCGAGATCCGACCCGACTGCGACAGCTCGCCCGGGAGCAGGGCTTCGTGCGGCCGAGCCGCATCACAGCGCTCCCGGCACCCGAGGTGCGCCCATGAGAGCTGCCGGCAGCCAAGCCGCGTCCCGGAGACGAGCGGATACGGGCCCGCGACTCCGACGCCGCCTGGCCATCACCCGGCTGGCACTGCTCTTCGCATTCCTGGGCCTGGCTGCTCGAGCCGCCCACCTCTCGGTATTCGAAGAGCGCGGCGGCGCGCTCGGCGACGTGCAGCTCGGAAGCGTGCTGACACTGGCACCCGAGCGCGGTGGCATCTTCGATCGCGGCGGCAGCGAACTCGCGCTGGCAGTCGACGCACCCTCGGTCTACGCAATCCCCGCCTCCCTCGAGGATCCCGCCGCGGCGGCTCAAAAGCTGGCCCGCGCCCTCGGGACCGGCCGCAATCGCATCGCGAAACGGTTGCACGGGCGCAGATCCTTCGTATTCCTCGCCCGCTGGGTCAGCCCGGAGAAGGCCGCCCGCGTAGAGGCGCTCGGCCTGCGCGGCGTCGGCATCCTCACCGAACAGCGACGCTCCTACCCGACGGGTCCGCTGGCGGCCCACCTCGTCGGCTTCTCAAACATCGACGGCGACGGGGTGCGCGGCATCGAGCAGGCCGAGAATTCGTGGCTGCGCGGCACGCCGCGGCGGCTGCCGGTGGAGCGCGACGGCACGGGGCAGCTCCTCGTAGACCAGGGCAAAGAGCACTGGGGCACGGCTGGCGGCGACGTGACCCTGACACTCGACGTGGCCATGCAGGCCGAGGCAATGGCGGCCCTGGACGATGCACTCGAACGCAGCGGGGCACGTGCCGGTGTGGTGGTGTCCCTCGATCCACGGACCGGCGACCTGCTGGCATTGGCCGAGGCGCCCTCGTTCGACCCGAACCGCTTCCGCAAGCTGCGCTTCCCCGACACCCGGTCGCGGGCCTTCCTGGACGCGATCGAGCCCGGATCGACGTTCAAGGCCTTTTTGATGGCCGCTGCGCTCGAGCACCGCACGGTGACACCCGAAGACCGGATCGACTGCGAGCAGGGCAGCTTCCGGGTGCCCGGAAAGACCATCACGGACCACCGCCCCCACGGCCTGCTCTCGCCCGGCGACATCCTGCGAGTGTCGAGCAACATCGGGGCTGTGAAGATCGCTTTCGCGCTGGGTCCCGAGACCCACGTGGAGATGCTGCGGCGCTTCGGCTTCGGCGCGCCAACCGGTAGCGGCTTCCCCGACGAATCCTCGGGTCTCCTGCGTTCCATTCCCCACAAGCGGCCCGTCGACCACGCGACGCTCGCCTTCGGCCAGGGCACGGGCGCCACTCCGGTTCAGGTCGCCGCCGCCACGGCCGTGCTGGCCAACGAGGGGCTCTGGCTGCGCCCGCGCCTGGTCGCTGCCCGCCGCGCTCCCGGAAAGAGCTGGCGCCCGACCCCCGTCGCATCCGGTCGCCGTGTGCTCGCGCCCGAGACCGCCCGCACGATTCTCGGCATGCTCGAAGGGGTCACCGGGTCCCAGGGAACCGGGCGGCGCGCCGGCCTGCGCGGCCTGCGCGTCGCCGGAAAGACCGGAACGGCCCAGAAATGGGACGCAGAAACCGGACGCTACGCCGAGAACCGCTTCGTGGCGTGGTTCACCGGGATCGTTCCGGTGGACGCGCCCCGGCTCGTCATCGTGGTGGCTCTCGACGAGCCGAAACGTCCCCTCCACACCGGGGGCGGATCGGCGGCACCCGTCTTCGCACGGGTGGCGGCGGCCCACCTGGCACGGCTCGGGGTCGTGACGGAGCCAGAGGCGGCACCGCGCGCCAGCCTGCCCGAGACGATGACGGCGCAGGTCCCCAGCCCCGAGCCCCAGGCCACCGGCGCCACGAGCGGTCGCCCGGCCCCGAAATCTGTCCCGCAGGTGATGCGCCTACTCGACCGCGTCCTGCTTCCCGACCTGCGGGGTCTAACCGTCGACCAGGTGCGGACAGTCACCGCCAAGGCGGATCTTTCAGTGCAAATCTCCGGCAAGGGCCTCGCCGTCGCCCAGGATCCCCCGCCGGGAACCGTCATCAGGAATCGGGCGCCCGTCAGTGTTCGCTTCGAACCCGGAGCCAACTCGATCTGATGCGCCTTTCCTCGCTCCTCGCCGCTCTTCCCGCCAAGCCGCGCGTCGAAGAGCCGGGAGGCGACCCGGTGATCCGCGGTGTCTGTTACGACTCGCGCGCCGTCGCGCCGGGCGACCTCTTCTTTGCCATCCGGGGCGAAGCATCCGACGGCCACGACTACCTGGCCCAGGCCCTGGAGCGCGGCGCGGCAGCGCTCGTCATCGAGGAGGCGCCCCCGGGCCTCGACCGCCAGGGCCGACCCGCGGTTTTCGTAGAGGACAGCCGCCGCGCGCTGGCACCCGTCGCCTGCAGCTTCTACGGCGAACCGGCCCATGAGCTCACTCTGATCGGGGTGACCGGGACCAACGGGAAGACGAGCGTCACCTACCTGACCGAGTCGATCCTCGCGCGGGCCGATCGCCGAGTGGGCCTGATCGGAACCGTCGAGATCCGCTATCCGGGCGAGCGACAGCGCTCGCTCAACACGACGCCCGAGAGTCTCGACCTTCAGCGCGCGCTGCGCGCGATGCGCACCCAGGGCGTCGAGGCGGTGGCAATGGAGGTCTCCTCCCACGGGCTCGAGCTCGGCCGCGTGGCGGGTTGCCGCTTCGCCGTCGCCGCATTCACGAACCTCACCCAGGACCACCTCGACTTTCACGAGACAATGGACGCCTACCTCGCTGCCAAGACGCGGCTATTCCGGGAACACCTCGCACCCGGTGGAAGCGCCGTCGTCAACGCAGACGATCCGGCGGCGGAGGCGTTCGTGCAGGCCGCGCGAGAGGTGGGCGCCCGGGTGATCCGCATCTCGCGCAAGGCGGCCGCCCGGGCCGACGTAACGCTCGAGCACGCCGACGTGCGCATGGACGGGAGCCGCGTCCGGCTGCGGCTGCCGGACGCGGAAGTCGACGTCGTGCTCCCGCTGATCGGCGACTTCAACGTGGAAAACCTGCTGGTCGCAGCGGGCATCGCCGTCGCACTCGACACGCCGCCCGAGGCAATCGCCGCGGGTGCCGCCATCTGCCCCCAGGTACCGGGGCGCGTGGAGCACATCCGCTGTCCCGGGGACGACGCCCCGACGGTGCTCGTCGATTACGCCCACACCCCCGACGCCCTCGACAAGCTCTTGAGCACGCTGCAGCCCCTGACCCCCGGGCGCCTCGTCAGCGTCTTCGGCTGCGGGGGCGACCGGGACCGCGGCAAGCGCCCGCTCATGGCCGAGGCGGCGGCACGCTGGAGCGACCGGATCGTCGCAACGAGTGACAACCCGCGCACAGAAGAACCGGAGCGCATCCTGGCCGACGTCGAGGGTGGACTGCGTGGCCGTACGCGCGTCTCATTGGAGAAGCTCTACGCGACAGATGGAGCCTACGCGGTCGTCGTCGATCGTCGCGAGGCAATCCGCGCCGCGATTGCCCAGTCCCGCAGCGACGACACGGTGGTGATCGCGGGCAAGGGCCACGAGGACTACCAGATCCTCGGACACGAGCGGGTCCCATTCAGCGATTCGGACGAGGCGCACAAGGCGCTCCGGATGAGGCCCGGGGCATGAGCGTGCCCTTCAGCACCCGCGACGTGGCCGACTGGACGGCCGGAAGCCTGCTGCGCGGCGAAGCCGGCACGCAGTTCTCGGGCGTCTCGATCGACAGCCGCGCCGTGGCACCGGGCCAGCTCTTCGTCGCGATCGCGGGCCCCAACCACGATGGACACGACTTTCTCGGAGCAGCGGTTGCAGCCGGCGCGGCGGGGCTCCTGGTGGCCCACCACCGCGAGCTTCCCCCGGTCGACCTGCCCGTCGTTGCAGTCGACGACACCACGCGGGGCCTCGGCTCCCTCGCGTCCGGGCACCGGTCACGCTTCGACGGGCCCGTCGTCGCGATAACGGGCAGCAACGGGAAAACCACCGTCAAAGAGATGTGCGCCGCAATCCTGGAAGCCGGCGCACCCACGCTCCGCAACCACGGAAACCTGAACAACCAGTTTGGACTTCCTCTGACGCTACTGGCCCGCGAGCCCAACCACCGCCGCATCGTGGTCGAATTGGGCATGAACCACCGCGGCGAGATCGCCGCCCTCGCGGCGATCTCGAAACCTCGGGTGGGTGCGGTGACAAACATCGGGACCGCCCACATCGAGTACCTCGGAAGCCGAGAAGCCATCGCGAGCGAAAAGGGTGACCTGCTGGCCGCCCTCTCTGCCGACGGTGCGGCCGTGGTGAATACCGAGGACGAATTTGCCGCCGAGCTGGCGAATCGCACCCGGGCCCGCGTCGCGCGCTTCGGCCGCAGCGATTCCGCCGACGTGTACCCCGCCGACGTATCGCACGACACGGAGGGCTTCCGGTTCCGGCTGGTGACTCCGGCCGGCGAGACCCCGGTGCGCGTTGCGGGTCTCGGCGAAACGACCCTTTGCAACGCGTTGTGCGCTGCCGCAGCGGCGTCCGCCGCGGGCGCGAGTCTCGACGAAGTCAGCGCCGGACTCGACGCCTACCGACCCGTCACGGGACGCCTCGAGCGCCGCGATCTCCCCGACGGTGTGGTGGTGATCGACGATTCATACAACGCAAACCCCCAATCGATGGAAGTTGCCCTGCGGATCCTGGCGCGCTCGGGGAGCGGGCGGCGAGTTGCAGTATTGGGCGACATGGGGGAACTCGGCGACCGAGCCGAGAAGGCGCACCGCGAGGCGGGCCGACTTTCGGCGCAGCTCGGCATCGACTTCCTCGTGGCCGTCGGCAGCCACGCGCCTCTGGTGGCTGCGGGCGCGCGGCAAGCGGGCCTCGCGGCTGCCTGCATCCAGCAGTTCCTCGCGAGCGACGAGGCCGGACCTCCGGTTCGCGCACTCTTGAAGCCCGGCGACTGGGTGCTGGTGAAGGGTTCAAGGGCAATGCGCATGGAGCGCGTAGCCCGATATCTCGAAGCGGAGACCAATGCCTGATGTTCTACCACCTGCTGTACCCGCTCGCGTCCGACGTGGGTGCCTTCAACGTCTTTCGCTACATCACGTTCCGAACCGGTGCCGCGACGCTGACGGCCCTCTTCATCGCCTTCGCATTCGGACCGGTCCTGATCCACAAGCTCGCGAGTCTGCGCGTGGGCCAGCCCATCCGCGACATCGGACCCGCGCACCAGGACAAGGCTGGCACACCCACGATGGGTGGACTCCTGATCCTGCTCTCGCTGCTGGTCTCCGTTCTCCTGTGGTCGAATCTCGACAACCGCTTCGTGTTGACCGTGGTGGGCGTAACGGCCGGCTTTGGCCTGCTCGGCTTCATCGACGACTACCGCAAGGTCAGAGAAAGTCATGCGCGCGGCATCTCCGCACGCATGAAACTCGTATGGCAAACGGCGCTCGGGCTCGCCGTCGCCATCGCGATCTACACGGACCCGGGCTTCGATGCCGAACTCGCCGTGCCCTTCTTCAAGAATTTCACGCCCAACATCGGCTGGGCCTACGTACCCGTCGCCACGTTCATCATCGTGGGGACGAGCAATGCCGTAAACCTGACCGACGGTCTCGACGGCCTCGCGATCGGCCCGGTGATGATCACCGCGGGGACCTTTCTGATCCTGTCCTACGCGGCGGGGCACGCGGGCATCTCCGAATACCTGGCCATCAAATACGTTCCCGATGCGGGCGGTCTGGCGATCTTCTGCGGCGCACTGATCGGCGGCGGACTCGGTTTCCTGTGGTTCAACGCCTCGCCGGCTCAGCTTTTCATGGGCGACGTGGGATCGCTGGCCCTCGGCGGCGCGCTCGGCACCATCGCCGTGCTGATTCGCCAGGAGATCCTGCTCGCGGTCGTCGGCGGGATCTTCGTGGTCGAGACGCTCTCGGTCGCGATCCAGGTGGCATCGTTCAAGCTGACCGGTCGTCGGGTCTTCCTGATGGCACCCATTCACCACCATTTCGAACAGCTCGGCTGGCCGGAACAGAAGATCGTCGTCCGGTTCTGGATCATCTCGGCGATCCTCGGCCTCATTGCGCTGTCGTCGCTGAAGCTGCGCTGATGCAGATGCTCGCGGACAAACGGGTCCTCGTGCTGGGCCTCGGGATCTCGGGTCGCAGCGCGGCCCGCTTCTGCGCGGATCGCGGCGCCCGAGTGGTGGCAGCCGACGAGGGCCTTCCGGACGTCACCACGCCGACGCCGGGAGTGGAATTCGTGCTGGGCCGCGACTTCCCCGATGCCGCGGATTTCGACCTGGTGGTCCCGAGCCCCGGCGTCCCTCCGGAGTGCTACCGCCAAAACGCACGCCGTGTGTGGGGAGACATCGAACTCGCCTGGCGCGCGCTCCAGATACCCATCGTCGCGGTCACCGGGACCAATGGGAAGAGCACGGTGACGCGCATGATCGAGGCCGCGCTCTTCGCATCCGGCTTCCGTGCCCGGGCAGCCGGCAACGTGGGCAAGCCGGCGCTCGACCTGGTCGGCGACGCCCTCGACGTGGCGATACTCGAGGTTTCCTCGTTCCAACTCGAGACCACGGAAAGCTTCCGACCCGCGGTAGCGGTCGTGCTCAACGTGACGCCCGACCACCTGGACCGACACGGAAGCTTCGAGGCCTACCGCGAGGCGAAGGCGCGCATCCTCGCAAACCAGGGCGCCGGAGACACCGCGCTGATCGCCTCCGACGACCGCGAGGCACGCGGACTCGCCCGGCGCGCGCGCGGACGGGTGGTGCCCTTCTCCGCTACCGGACCCGCCCCGGGCGGTGCCTGGCTCGACGGCGAAGAGGCCGTACTCGACACCGAGGCTGGCGCACCGATTCGCATCCCGCTGGAGACGCACCTGCCGGGACGCCACAACCGCGAAAACGCCCTGGCGGCGCTCGCCGCGGCTCACGCCGCAGGCGCCGCGCCGGAACGGGCGGCCGCCGGAATCGCGGCATTCGCGGGACTGCCCCATCGCATGGAAGCAGTGGGTTGCGTGGCCGGCGTCTCGTACGTGAACGACTCCAAGGCCACCAACCCGAGCGCAGCGCTGCGCGCCCTCGACGCGGTGGAAACACCGATCATCTGGATTGCGGGCGGCCGCGGCAAGGGACTCGACTTCAGCGCACTCGCCCACACCGCCCGGGAGAGGGTACGCGCGGCGGTCCTCGTAGGGGAAGCGACCGAAGCGCTGAAAAACGCTCTCGGGGAAAGCCTGTCCACCTACGCAGCGGCCACTCTCGAAGAAGCGGTGCGCCACGCGGCGAGCCTCGCCCAGCCGGGCGACGTCGTGCTCCTCGCACCGGCCTGCGCCAGTCAGGACCAGTTCCGCGATTACCAGGAGCGCGGCGAATGCTTCCGCACTGCAGTGCACGCACTGGGGGGGACGGTGCAATGAAGCACCACGGACACCCGGCGCTGCTCGACGGAGGCATCGTCCTGGCCGCCGCCATGCTCGTCTCCTTTGGCGTCGTGATGGTCTACAGCACGACCGCACCCCTCGCGATGGGCAGCACCCTGCCCCCGCACTTCGTTCGGCACCTGGTGGCACTCACCGGCAGCCTGGGCCTCGTCGCCATCGCCCTGAAGCTCCCGCTCAGCTTCTGGCAGCGCATCGCCCTTCCCCTGTGGGGTCTCGGCGTCGCGCTGCTGGCCGCGACGCTCGTTTTCGGAATCGAGGCCAACGGCGCGAGGCGCTGGCTCCCGCTCCCCGGCCTACCGGCAAGCCTCCAGGCCGCCGAACTCGCGCGCTTCGCAACCCTGCTCGCAGTGACCGCGATGCTGGCGCGCGCGAATCCAGACGACGGCCGCGCCCTGCTGCGCGCACTATTGCTCGCCGCGCTACCCGCGGGTCTGCTGTTGCTCCAGCCGGACTTCGGGAGCGCGGCACTGCTGGTGCTCCTCATCGGGGCGTTGCTCTTCGCGGCGGGCGTGCCGATGCAGCGACTCTTCGCGCTCTGCGTTGCGGGAGCGGCGCTCGTCGCCGGTTACAGCACGACGCGTCCCTACGCCTTGGCGCGCTGGAAGGGCTTCTTGGACCCGTGGCAGAATTCACAGGCGGAGGGCTTCCAACTCGTCCAGTCCTTCGTCGCCTTCGGACGCGGCGGCATGTTCGGGGTCGGACTCGGCGACGGGCGCCAGAAGCTCTCCTACCTGCCCGAGACCCACACCGATTTCATCCTCTCCGGAATCGCCGAGGAACTCGGGCTGGTCGGCGTTCTCGTGGTACTCGGCACATTTGCGGCACTCAGCCTCGCCGGTTTGCGCATCGCCCGACGCACCGAGGATCCTTTCGCGCGGCTGCTGGCCTTCGGAACGACCGCCTTCCTCGTGCTGCCGGCCGCGGTGAACGGGAGTGTCGTGATGGGCCTGCTCCCAACGACCGGCTTCAGCCTACCCTTCGTCTCTTTCGGCTCGAACTCACTCGCGGTCTGCGCACTCGCCCTCGGAGTCCTGCTCCGGATCGGAGCGCACCCCGAAGACGGCACAGCCGCGGGGCGCGGCACCCGGACGAAGCGGCGAACCACGGGGCGCGGCACCCGGACGAAGCGGCAGTCCGCGCGAAGTGCACGCGGCACGGTGCGGCGGAGGCGCGCGAAATCGTGAACTGGGTGGTCGCCGGCGGGGGAACGGGGGGCCACGTGACCCCGGCACTTGCACTTGCGGAACGAATCCGCGAGCGCGGCGACGACGTATTCGTGATGGGCGGCAGCTTGGGGCTGGAGACACGACTGGTTCCAGAGGCCGGATTCGAGTTGGTGACACTGCCGGCGCGCCAGATCATGGGGCGCGGGCTCCCGGCACAACTCGCCGCAGTACCGGTGCTGCTCGGTGCATGCGCGTCCGCGTGGAGAATTCTGGGGCAACGACACACCGAAATCGTGGTCTCGGTGGGGGGCTACGCATCGGTGCCCGCCGCTGCAGCAGCGGTGCTCCGGCGCCTGCCCCTGGCTCTCGTCGAACCCAACGCCATTCCGGGCCGTGCAAACCGCGTCGCGGCACGGTTCGCCGCGCGCATCTTCACCGGCTTCGACGCCGGCGCCACCGCCCTCGCGCGCGGCGCACGGCCCACCGGCATCCCGCTGCGCCGCTCCCTGGTCGACGCATTCTCGGGAAACGTGCGGCGGCGCGTTCCTGCCCCCCCCTTTCGCCTGCTCGTCTTCGGCGGAAGCCAGGGCGCGCGGCAGATCAACGAGGCCATGATCGCCATCGCCCCGGAGCTGGACGCGGAGCGCGTCGAAGTCTTCCACCAGAGCGGTGAGGCGGACCGCGAGCACGTGAGCGCGGCCTACGCCGCGCATGGAGTTCGGGCCGAGGTCGTCGCCTTCGAACCCGATATGCCCGAGCGCTACCGCTGGGCAGACCTGGCGCTCTGCCGGTCCGGCGCACTCACCGTGGCCGAGCTCGCCCTGGCCGGACTGGCTTCGCTCCTCGTGCCCTACCCCTACGCCGCCGACAACCATCAACGCGCCAACGCGCACGCACTCGCGAACAGCGGTGCGGCCCGTCTACTCGAGGCACACCCACTCGAGCCCGCCGCACTGGCAGCGGCGTTGCGGGCGTTGCTCGACGCTCCGGACGAACTCGCCGCCATGGGCCGCAAGGCGGCCGCGCTCGCGAGGCCCGACGCGGCCGAACGCATCGTCCGAGAGTGCGCGGAGCTCCGGGAGGCAGCGGCATGAAGCGCCGCATCCAGCAGGTGCACTTCGTGGGCGTAGGCGGCATCGGCATGTGTGGTCTGGCCGAGCTGCTGCACAACCAGGGCTACCGCGTCACCGGCTCGGACCTGCGCACGGGGCCCACGCTCGCGCGGCTCCTGAGCCTCGGCATCGACGTGCGGGGCGAACACGACGCCGCGCACCTCGGAGACGCAGACGTGGTCGTCTACTCCTCGGCCGTGGGGCCGAACAATCCCGAGCTCCGCGAGGCCGAGCGCCGCAAATTACCCGTAATCCCGCGCGCCGAGATGCTCGCCGAAGTCATGCGCCTCAAGGACGGCATCGCCATCGCCGGGAGCCACGGGAAGACCACCACCACTTCGCTCGTCGCCCATGTGCTCGCGACCGCGGGTCTCGATCCGACCGCTGTGATCGGTGGACGGGTGCTGGCGCCGGACACCTCACCGTCGACGACACGCCTGGGACAGGGCGAAATCCTCGTGGCCGAGGCGGACGAGAGCGACGGCTCGTTCCTTCGCCTGGCACCGGTCATCGCCGTGGTGACGAACATCGACCCCGAGCACCTCGATCACTACGGAAGCTACGAAGCGCTGGAAGAAGCCTTCACCGCCTTTGCAAACCGGGTGCCCTTCTGGGGGCTCACGGTGCTCTGCCTCGACCACCCGGGAGTGCAGGCGATCGTGCCGCGCATGACGCGCCGCACCACCACCTACGGCTTTGGATCCCAGGCGGACCTGGTCGCGAGCGACGTCGCGACATCCGGCACCGGCATGCGCTTCGATGTGCGGCAGCGGGGCGAACTCCTGGGCGAGGCGCGCATCCGCCTCCCGGGACGCCACAACGCACACAACGCCCTGGCCACCCTGGCGGTTGCGCTCGAACTCGACGTGCCCTTCCGCCTGGCGGCCGACGCTCTCGAGAGCTTCCTCGGCATCGAGAGGCGCTTCGAGCGCAAGGGCGAAGCCCGCGGCGTCTCGTTGGTGGACGACTACGGCCACCACCCGGCCGAGATCCGAGCGACGCTCGCCGCCGCGCGCGAGGGCCACTCCGGGCGCATCGTGGTCGCCTTCCAGCCCCACCGGTTCACCCGCACGCGCGACCTCTGGGACGAGTTCACGGCGGCCTTCAACCACGCCGACGTCCTGCTGGTCACCCGGATCTACCCGGCCAGCGAAGAAGAGATTCCCGGCATCGAGTCCGAACCGTTGGTGGAGGCGATCCGAGCCCACGGTCACCGGAACGCGCACTACGTGTCCGATCTCGACGACTTGCCCGCCCAGATCGCGTCATTTGCCGAGCGCGGCGACCTCGTGGTGACGCTGGGCGCCGGGAACATCTCGACCCTGGGCGAGCGCATCCTCGCCGAGTTGGAGACGGGCTCGTGATCGCGCCGGAGCTGCGGCGTGCCCTCACGGAAGCCCTCGACGGCGCCGTGCACTTCGACACGCCGCTTTCGCGCCACACGAGTCTCGGCGTCGGGGGACCGGCCGACGCCCTGGCCACACCCGTCGATCGGGCGGGTCTGGCCCGCACGCTCTCGGTCTGCCGAGCCCATCGGCTGCCTCATCACGTGCTCGGATCGGGTTTCAATACCTTGGTGCGCGACGGAGGGGTCGGGGGCGTGGTTGTGCGCCTCTCGAAGCTTCGCCGGATCGAACCGCGTCCGGCCGGCGGTGTGCGCGCCGAGGCCGGCGTCTCCCACAGCCAGGTGACGCGCTTCTGCGTGCAGCGCGGACTCGCCGGGCTCGAGTTCGCGGCGGGCATTCCGGGCACGGTGGGCGGCTGGCTCGCGATGAATGCGGGCATTCCGCGGCACGAGATGGAGGCGCGCGTGCGCGAGATCGAGGTAATGAGCCCGACCGGACGGCGCACGCGGCATCTGCGCCGCGAGAGGTTGCACTTCGTCTACCGCGCGCTGCGCGGCCTCGCTCCCGGCTCGGTGATCCTCTCGGTGCTCTTCTCCGTGGCGATCTCGACTCCCGGCGAGGTGAAAGCCGAGGTCGATCGTCTGCTGGCGCGGCGCGCCGATACGCAGCCCTTGGACATCCCCTCCTGCGGCTCGGTCTTCAAGAACCCGCGCGGCGATCACGCCGGCCGGCTGATCGAGAGTGCTGGACTCAAAGGGCACCGCATCGGCGGAGCCGAGATTTCGACGCTCCACGCCAACTTCATCGTCAATACGGGAGGCGCCACGGCCGCCGACGTCCTGGCGCTCATCGAATACGCGCGCCGCACGGTGCTCGCCCGCTGCGGCATCGAACTCGAGCGGGAGGTGCGCGTAGTGGGGAGGCAGCCATGAAGGGTTCACATCACAGTGCATGCACGCGCGCCGAGCGCTCCGCTGCGGCTCGGCGCCGCAGAGCGCTCGCACACCTGGAACGGGTCCGGGGAAATAACACGACGCGACGCCGGCCTGGGCACCTGCTCTCGTGGCCTCTGGTCTTCGGCACCGCGTTGGCCCTGGGCGCGCTCGTGGGCAGCCGGGGCTTTGCGCCCGGAAACCTCGAAGTCGTCGCCGTGAGCGGCGCTCGGGTGCTGACGCCCGAGGACATCGCGCGGGCCAGTGGCATCGGCCCGGGGGCCGCGCTCGGGGACCTGGACCGGGCGGCGATCGCCGCAGCGCTGATGCGCCATGCCTGGATCGCAGACGCGCGGGCGATTGCGCTTCCCGGCGGACGGCTCCTGCTGGAAGTGGTCGAGCGCCGGGCCGTTGCGCTCCTCGCCGCACCCGAGCCCTGGGCTGTGGACGCAGCGGGCGTCCCCTTTGCACCGGCCGGTCCGGGCACCGCGCCGGATCTGCCGCGCCTCGTCAGCGCCGAGCGCCCCCCAAACGGCGAGCCGTCCCCCGAGTTGGCGCGCGCCGCCGCGCTGGCTCTGGCGCTTCGGGAACGGGGCCTGCCCGCACCGCTCGAAGTCTCGATCGCCGCGCCAGACGATCCCGAGGGCTTCCGGCTGCGGCTTCCGAACCTGGCACCGGAGATCGTCCTGGGGCGCTCCGATTTCGACGCACGTCTCGATGCGCTCGCAGAGATTCTCGACGCGGAACTCCCGGAGCTGTCCGGGGCTTCGCGCGTCGATCTTCGTTTCGAGGGCCAAGCAGTCCTCGACGATTCGCCGTCTCCGAAAGGAGCGGCTCAAGCGGCGGCACCGCGCGGAGGCGCGAGGCCGTCCATTTCGTGGCCAACCGGTTGATCCGGCGCCGCACAGGGGGGTGAGTATGTCACGCAAGGAAGACCTGATCGTCGGTCTCGATATCGGGACCACCAAGATCTGCGTCATCGTCGCCACGCGAACAGAGAACGGCATCGACGTCGTGGGGGTCGGAACACACCCGTCACGGGGCTTGCGCAAGGGGGTGGTCGTCGACATCGACGCCACTGTCGATTCCATCAAACACGCCGTGGAGGAAGCGGAACTGATGGCCGACTGCGAGATCACGTCGGTGTACGCCGGGATCGCGGGCGGCCACATCCGCGGCTTCAACAGCCATGGCGTAGTGGCCGTCAAGGACCGAGAGGTCAAGGACGGGGACGTCAAGCGCGTCATCGACGCCGCCAAGGCGGTCGCGATCCCGATGGACCGCGAGGTGATCCACGTGATTCCTCAGGAGTTCATCATTGACGATCAGGACGGAATCCGGGAGCCGCTCGGCATGAGCGGAGTGCGCCTCGAGGCCAAGATCCACATCGTGACCGCGGCCGTGACCAGTGCCCAGAACATCGTGAAGTGCGCGAACAAGGCCGGGCTCAACGTGATGGATATCGTCCTGGAGCCCCTCGCGTCCGCCGAGGCGACACTGGCGGACGACGAGCGAGACCTCGGTGTATGCCTGATCGACATCGGCGGCGGCACCACGGACGTGGCCGTCTTCGCCGAGGGCTCGATCAAGCACACCTCGGTCCTGGGCCTCGGGGGCTATCACATCTCGAACGACATCGCGGTCGGCCTGCGCACCCCCTTCGAGGAGGCCGAACGCATCAAGAAGAAGTTCGGCGTGGCATCGGCCCGTTTCCTCGGAAGCGACGACGTGATCAGCGTGCCGAGCGTGGGGGGGCGGCGACCGCGGCAGGTCTCGCGAAAGATCCTCTGCGAGATCATCGAGCCGCGGGTCGAGGAGATCCTCTCGCTCGCCCGGCAGGAGGTGGAAAAGGCGGGCCTCGAGGACCGCATTCCCTCGGGCGTCGCGCTGACCGGGGGGTGCTCTGCGCTGGCGGGTCTGCCGGAGTTCGCCGAGGAGGTCTTCGAAGCCCCGGTGCGACCCGGCCTACCGACCCATGTGGGCGGGCTCCAGGACGTGGTGCGCGGCCCCATGTACGCCACAGGAGTCGGGCTCGCGCTCTTCGGTGCCGCCCAGGGCCGCACGCGCTCGGCCACGCGCTTCCGAATTCGCGACGACTCGATCTTCGGACGCGTCAAGCAGCGGATGCGCGACTGGTTCTACGAGGATCTGAATTGAAGCCTCGAGCAGGCCGAATCAGAGCCGTTTTTTGCGACAAAAACCATGTTTTTCTGTATGGTTTTGTGCGCGCAGCGCACAGGGGGTGAGTCATGGCGAAGCGTAAGCAGTCACGGTCGGGCGAGAACCCGTCCGACAACCTGATCCCGGAAGAACGACGGGAAATGCTGGAGTTCGAGGACGCATCGAATCTGCAAGCCTCGATCAAAGTCATCGGCGTCGGAGGCGGCGGCGGCAACGCACTCAACAACATGATCGAGTCGGGTCTCAAGGGCGTTGATTTCATCGCCGCCAACACGGACGCCCAGGCGCTCCAGCACAACCTCGCACCCTCGAAGCTCCAACTCGGATCCGAGATCACCCGCGGCCTGGGCTGCGGGGCCGACCCGGAGAAGGGGCGGGGCTCGGCGCTCGAGGTGCGAGAACGCATCCGCGAGCAACTCGAGGGCACGGATATGGTCTTCGTGACCGCCGGCCTGGGCGGCGGCACCGGGACCGGTGCGGCGCCGGTGGTGGCCGAGGTGGCCCGTGAAATCGGGGCACTGACGGTGGGCGTGGTGACCAAGCCCTTCGCCTTCGAGGGCCGGGTCCGGCAAAAGCACGCCGAGAAGGGCCTGGACGCCCTGCACCGCGTGGTCGACACCGTCATCACCATCCCGAACCAGCGGCTGCTCGCACTTGCCGGAAAGAACACCGCGATGCAGGACGCCTTCGAGCTGGCCGACGAGGTGCTCTTCAACGCAGTCCGCGGCATCTCCGACCTCATCACGATCCACGGTCTCATCAACCTCGATTTCGCCGACGTGCGAACGATCATGAACGAGATGGGAGTGGCGCTGATGGGCACGGGGGCGGCGCAGGGCGAGGAACGGGCCCTCGAGGCAGCGCGATCCGCCATCTCGAGCCCGCTGCTCGAGGACCTTTCCATCGACGGTGCCCACGGCGTACTGATCAACATCACCGGTGGCCCCGACATGACGCTCTTCGAGGTGAACGAGGCTTCGTCGCTGATCCAGGAGGCGGCGCACGAAGATGCAAATATCATCTTCGGTGCGGTGATTGACGAGAGCATCGACGACGGCTCCATGCGCGTCACCGTGATCGCCACCGGTCTCGACGACGACCGCATGCAGCGCGGCCGGCACCCGGAGAACAGCTTGGGGCACCACGACAACGTGACACCGCTGCACCGCGAGGCAGCGGCGGGCGATGCCGACGCTCCCGCTGCTGAGCAGCAATCCGAGATCCTCGGCGAGGCCGATCAGGAAACCGCGACACTCGCTCGTCCCGGCGACTTCCTGTCGCCCTTCGAGGAGGACGAGCTCGACGTCCCGACCTTCCTGCGCCGCGGCGAAACGGACACGGAGGAGGAGGACGAGGACGAACCGACCTTCCTCCGGCGTCAAATGGATTAGCGGGGCTACGAGCGGGGAGGGAGCCGCACACGCCCTCCCCGCTGTTCCCGCTGGACTGGCGCGCCATGTCCGAGCTTCTCCTCGCCGAGCGCGACGGCGACGTCGCGGTTTTGACCTTCAACGACCCCGAGCGCCGCAACGCCATGACCCGGGCCATGGGCGAGGCTTTCGGCACCGCTGTAACGGAACTCGCCCGCGACGACTCGCTGCGCTGCGTGGTACTGACCGGTGCCGGCCGGGCCTTCTGCGCGGGGGGCGACCTGGGGATGATCCAGGACCAGACGGATGCGGGGCGTGCGGACCCGGGCGCCGCCCGCCGCGGCATCCGCGACACCATGCGCTCTTTCTACGGGCTCTTCCTCTCGGTGCGGGCAATTGCCTGTCCCACCGTGGCGGCCCTCAACGGCGCCGCCGTAGGCGCGGGCCTGTGCGTGGCACTCGCCTGCGACATGCGGATCGCGAGCGAAGTGGCCAAGCTCGGCCTCAATTTCACGCGCCTCGGACTCCACCCGGGAATGGGTGCCACCTGGACCCTGCCGCGCCTGGTGGGCCCCGCCCACGCGGCGGAGCTCCTCTACACCGGTCGCACGCTGACGGGCGCCGAGGCCGCGCGCATCGGGCTGGTCAACCGCGCAGTCCCCGCGGCAGAAGTGCTCCCGGCCGCGCAGGAGCTGGCCCGTGAGATCGCCGCGGCAGCACCCCTCGCAAACCGCGGGGTAAAGCGGGCCCTGGCCCGGTCGGCCGGTGTGACCCTGGACGACCAGCTCGACTTCGAGGCAGACGTGCAAGCCGAGACCTTCGCCAGCGAGGATGCGCGCGAGGGACTCGCGGCCGCCCGCGGGCGGCGCGCGCCGAAGTTCAGCGGCCACTGAGCGCGGCGCCCGGCTACGCCTCCGCGGCCAGGAGCCGCCGGACGAGTCCGCTCACGTGCTTTCCGTCCGCAGCGCCACCGAGACGCTCGAGGGCGGGCTTCATCACCCGCCCCATATCCCGCGGGCTCTCCGCGCCCACCTCGGCGATCACCTCCCGAACCACCCGCTCCACCTCGCCGGCGTCCGGTGCAGCGGGCAGGTAGGCCTCCAGCACTCTCTTTTCCAGGCTTTCCTTCTCGGCCAGGTCTTCGCGGCCCCCCGCCCGGTACTGCTCGATCGAATCGACCCGCTGCTTCACGAGGCTCCGGAGCACGCGCACGATGCCGGCGTCATCGAGTCTCTCGCCGGCGTCGATCTCCCGGTTGCGCACCGCGCCTCGAACACCCCGAATCGTCTCGAGCCGGACCTTGTCGCGGTCCCGGAGCGCCGCTTTCATGTCTGCCTCGAGCCGTTCGCCCAGATTCATGGTCTCGATCCTCGGAATCGCATCTGGTTTCGTGATTTGCGTCACCCCTAGCGACACAATTGTGTGCTAAGCCCTCAAGTATTCCAAGACTTGTTCGAAATAGAACACATCTGGAATGACACGAGGAAAGGGGGGGATGACCTCGTGAGCCGAACTCTGAAGAGCCGGAGCCTGTGGCTGACGCTCACCTACGTGGGCGTCATCCTGCTGATGGCCCGCGCCTACGCCTAGGTCGCCTCGACGGCACCCAGGATTTCAGTGGCGTTGAAAAAGTAGCCCGTCTCGACCCGTGCCGTCTCCGATGCATCGGAGCCGTGCGACGCATTGCGCTCGATGTCGGTGCCAAAATCTCCCCGGATCGTGCCCGGCTCCGCCTGGGTCGAGTCCGTCGGGCCCATCAGATCCCGCCAACGCGCGATGGCGTTCTCACCCTCCAGGATGGCCACCACCACCGGCCCCGAGGTCATGAACTTCACGAGATCGCCGTAGAACGGGCGCTCTTTGTGGACGGCGTAGAAACCCCGAGCGTCCTCTTCGGTGAGCCGGATCTTCTTCAGGGCCACGATCTCGAGCCCCGACTCCTCGATCCGGGTCAGGATCTGGCCCGCCACGCCGGAGCGTCCCGCCGCGTCGGGCTTGATGATCGCGAGAGTCCGCTGCACTTCGGCCATCCGGCATTTTCCTCCTCGGAAAGGCGCGCAGCCTAGCCTGCCGAGGCCCTGCCGGCGACCCTCGCCAAGTGCCCGATTGGACCGTCCTCGCGCCGATGCAGCGCGCCGTTGCCGCCGGAATGAGGCCCCGAAGTTCTCGGGTCCATGCGGTACCTCTCCCGCTGGAAGTCCGAGAACACTCGCAGGCGGGGGCCCTTCGCCCGATGGGGTCGTCAGGGACGGTGAAAACGGCCAGCGCAAAGACTCGCTCTGGCCGCGAACCGCTCCACCCGGAGTCTCGGCTGGCCCCGAAGAAGCGGCTCAGTCGGTAATGGCGAAATAGGCAACCCACAGCACCGCGAGCGACGGTGTCGCAACGGTGTCTAGGGCCAGCGTGATCGGAAGAAGAGGCCAGACCCACCCTGCCGTGCCGTCGCGGTGGAGCGCGCCTGCCGGAACCTCCAGCACGCGGCCGCTGGAAGCCGCACTCCCCTCCGACTCCACAGCCGATTCGGTGCCAAGGCCCATGACGCGAACCCGGACCGGCCTACAACCCTCGCGAAGCGGTACAGCTTCGGGATCGAGGACTGCGACCTGGATCTGGTCGACCCGGCGGCGGGGCCGCTCCTCGAGATGGGCGACGTCGATTTCCGCCCCTCGTTCACGCCTTGCCGTGACTTTGCCGAACTCGCGCGTCACCACTGCGGTGTAACGAACACGAAGCTTCTCCCCGTGGAGGCAGGCCTCGTGGATGACCTCGGGGCTCTCATCGAGGCGTGCACCCTCGAAGGTTTTTCCGGTGACGCAACCCACCTGGAAGCAAGCGACGGCAACCAGTAACGCCAGGAGCCAGCGCCTAGTAGAACAGACCATCGTAGACCTCGTAGGCGCGTACTGGCCCGCCGGCGAAGAAATCGCTCTCTGGATACTCGAAGGTCTTGCGAACGCGGTCGTAGCGCATGCGTCGGCGAACGTCGGGATAGTTGGGATCATAGAAGTCGAACCAGATTTCGTCGGGGGTCTCCTCCGCTCCGTACACGAACACCGTGTGGTTGATGTCGATCGCCGGAAATCGAACGACGTGAACCACGGGGGGCTCGCCCCGGTGCAGGGAGGCCAGCAGGCGTTCGGCCATCCCGCTCTGCTGGCTGCGGGTGAAGGGCAGGATCATGCGCCAGTTGCCGCGCTGGAAGTAGGCGCCCCAGCGGCTGCCGATGACGGCCTTCAGGAGAGTCTCCTCATCTCGGCTGAAGGCGTAGAGGTTCGGGTAGCCGGGAATCACGATCCGGTCGGCAACCGGGCGCTTCTTTCGCGGATCGCGGGACATCAGGATCTCGAACAACTCCCTGTAGGTGGCTTCGCCGGCCCGGGGAAGCCCGGGATCGAAGCGGGCGTGAGCATGGATGAGCCGAGTGGCCCGAGACATGGCTACGCAATTCTGGCGGTACTGCGTGGAAACGCTGCGCGGCACCATGCGGAGGCGACCGTCGGGATCCGGTTCGTAATCCGACACCAACTCATTCGCGAAGGAAAACGTCTCCTCGGGGAAGACGAAAGCCGGACCGGGTTCGGTCAGCCGGGGTGCCGCGCAACCCGCGACTCCTAGTGCGAGGGCCAGGAGACCCGCCACGAACACCCGGATGACTCTCCTACGCACTCAAATGGCCCAGGGTCGCGTCCGCATCTCGGCAAGCATTGCAGAAAGTCGTTCTCAGCTCGATCTGTTCCACGAGTCGGTCCCGGCGGCGCCAATTATTTGCCGCGAACCCAGCTTCTCGACCATGTGAATCTGCTCGAAACCGCGCTGGCTAGCCCACGCGCAGGACAACCTTGCCGAAATGCTCGCTGGCCCGTACGGCGCGGTGGGCCTCACCAGCCTCGCTGAGCGGCAACACGCGGTCGACGACTGGCCCGATCCGACCCCGCTCGAGAGCCAGACCGAAGCGCTCGCGGAAGGCGTCCACGATGCGCGCTTTGTCTGCCACGGTTCGGGCTCGCAGCGTCGAACCGATCACCTGGAGGCGACGCATGAGCAGCTGCGCCAGGTCGATTTCGGCCTTGGCGCCCCCCATCAGTCCGATCAGTACGAGCCGGCCACCAATAGCGAGGCTTTCCAGGTTGCGTCCGAGATAGCGAGCGCCGATGTGGTCGAGGATGACATCGACCCCCGCCCCCCCAGTCGCCTCCCGACAGACGGCGACGAAGTCTTCGTCGTGGTAGTTGACCGCGCGGACGGCGCCCAATTCCAGGCAGCGATTGCACTTGTCAGCCGAGCCGGCGGTGACCAGGGCGCGCCCACCGGCCTCGCGCACGAGTTGGACCGCGGCGGTCCCGATGCCCGAGCCCCCACCGTGAATCAGGGCGGTGCCTCCATCGGGAAACGCCGCGAGCTCGAAGACGTTGAGAAAGACCGTGAGAAAGACTTCCGGCAACGCAGCGGCCTGCTCGAGACCGAGGCTTGCGGGCACCGGCAGGGCAGAACCGGCATCCACCACGACCTCTTCCGCGTAGCCTCCACCCGCGAGCAGGGCCATGGCGCGGTCGCCGGCCTTCCAGCCCGATACCCCCGAACCCACCTCGGCCACCTCGCCCGCACACTCGAGCCCCAGGATCTCGGAAGCGCCGGGCGGCGGCGGATACTGACCCGCCGCCTGCATCAGGTCTGCGCGATTGACGGCGGCGGCGGCCACACGCAGGCGCAACGCGCCGGGGACGAGTTCCGGTGCCGGCACGTCCTCGACGCGGAGCACCGGCGTTTTGCCCGGGGAATCGACGACGATCGCTCGCACGGCGCGCAGTCTACCCGATCCCCGCCGCCCAGCTTCGCCGCCTTCGGGCCGGACAAAGCGTGGGTGTGCGCCTAGCCCAGGTCGGCCCGGGTGTGATCGAAGAGGGGGCGCCTAGCCCAGGTCGGCCCGGGTGTGATCGAAGAGGGGGCGCCTAGCTCAGGTCGGCCCGGGTGTAGTCGAAGAGCGTGCGCGCGATGATCATGCGCTGGATCTCGCCCGTGCCCTCGTAGATATCCGTGATCCTCACGTCGCGGAACCACTTTTCGAGCAGGTGTTCGCGCGAGACGCCCATCGGTCCCAGGATCTCGATGCAGCCCTGGGTGATCTCGCGCACGGCGGATCCCCCCTTCGCCTTGCAGACCGAGGCCTCCATGTTGTTGGGCTGTCCCTGATCCGAGAGCCATGCCGCGCGCAAGATCGTGAGACGAGTGGCCTCGAAGCTGGCCTCGAGGCGCTGAAACTTCTCGACCACGGCGGCCTGGGCCGCCGCTCCGGCCCCGTAGGAGAGTTCCACCCCGGCCTCCTCGAGCGTTTCCCGCGTGAAATCGAGCGCCGCCTCGGCCATGCCGAGCCCGAACGCCGCGACACCCGGACGCGTCATATTGAAGGTCTTCATGGCCCCCTTGAAACCGCCCGAGCCGGCTTTCGGGATCTCCTCCTTGCCGCCGATGAGATTGCTGCGCGGCACACGGCAATCGGTGAAGACCAGGGCCGCGGTGTCATCCGAGCGGATTCCGAGCTTCTTCTCCTTGTGGGCGACCACGAACCCGGGGGTGTCCTTTTCGATCACAAAGGACTTGATGCCCGCGCGACCTGCGCTCTTGTCGAGGGTCGCCCAGAGAACGACACCGTCCGCTCGGCAGCCGGCGGTGACGAAGATCTTCTCGCCGTTGATGATCCACTCGTTCGTCGCTTCGTCGAGCACGGCGGTCGTCTGGACCTGTGACGGGTCCGAGCCGCAACCGGGCTCGGTGATGGCCATGGCCAGCGTCAGGCCCGCCCACTGCTTCTTCTGTTCGGGAGTGCCGGAGGCACTCACCGCGGCGTTCCCGAGCCCGGCGCCCACCGGGCGCCGGATGCGCACCGAGTAGTCGCCCCAGGTCTCCCCCATGGAGATCAGCATGCCGAGGGTGCCGATGCCGCTGTCGCCCTCGCCGCGCTGCATCAAATCGCCGATCACAGACGGGTGGTCCTTCGCCTCGGCGAGTTCGTCGGGCGGGAACTCGTGCTCATTCTCGTCGAAGTAACGCGCGTACTCACGGACCACGAGGGCCTGCTCGCGCACGCGGTCGAGGATCTTCTGGTCGCGGTCCGAGAGAGTGAAGTCAATCATGTCGGTTCTCCGGCCGGCCGCCCTAGAGCGCCAGCATACCTTCGAGGACGCTCAGGGTGCGCGCGTTGCGGTACCACATCTCAACGGGGTGCTCGCGAATGAAGCCGTGTCCGCCGAGCGTCTGCACGCCCTGGTCCGCGATCCACATGGACTTCTCAGCGGAATACGCGCGGGCCAGGTGCGCTGCCCGTGTGCTGTCGAGACCCCGCTCCAACTGGCTCGCCGCCTGCCAGGCGAGCCAACGCTGGCAGTCGGTTTCGATGTGCATCTCGGCCATGGGAAAGGCGATACCCTGCTTCTGGGCAATCGCCTGATCGAAGGCGCGACGATCCTTGGCGTAGGGCACACAGAACTCGAGCGCCGCCCGGGACACACCGGTCATGGTCGTGGCCAGCGCCACCCGCGCTCCATCGACGAGGCGCTGGACGTCGCAGCCGGTGGAGCCCCCGAGCCGTGCGGCCGCGGGCAGCTCCAGCGCCTGGAAGCGCAGCGTGGTGGTCGGCAGCGCCTTGAGGCCGAGGTTCTTCTCCGGTTCCGAGATCGTGAGCCCGGCCGCATCCCGGGGCACCACGAAGGCGTCGCGCCCGTCGCCGCTGGCGGCGACCACGAGGAAGTGGCTCGCTCGGTCGCCCAGGGGAACCAGGCTCTTCGCACCCGAAAGCACGAAGCCGTCATCGCGCGCCTCGGCCCGGGTCGCAAGCTTGGCGGGATCGAAGAGCGCCCCGGGCTCGACCAACGCCAAGGCCGCCGCGTGAAACGACTCACCGCAGAAAAGCGGCAGCAACTCGCGCCGCTGGTCCTCGGTTCCGGCATCGGCAATGGCGAACGCAAAGGCCGCCGGCGCCAGCGCAGCCGCGGCGAGCGCCGCGTCGCCCCAGGCCAGCTCCTCGAGCAAGATGGCCATGGTGACGGGGGAACGCTCTTCGCCGCCGCCCCCGTGCTCGGCGGGCAGCTGCGTCGCGATCAAGCCCAGTTCGTGGATCTGCGCCAGAAGCGCCTCGGGAAGCTTCGACTCCTCGTCCGCATCTCGCGCGGCGGGGCGAATCGCCTGCTCCGCGAAGTCGTGCATCGCCTCGCGCACGACCTCCTGCTCTTCGGTCAGCTGAAAAGAAATCACTGCGCCGTCTCCTTATTCGATTGCGCCGACGGGATCTGATGGAAGAAATGATCCATCGCGTAGTGCTCGCCCTCCTTGTTCAGGAGGCCGTGACGAAATGCTTCGCGGGCGTCGAGTAGGCCCAGGGCCACGCCGCACCAGGTGGACGCGTCGGCCGTGTAACGGACCTGGGCTCCGTCGGCAAAGCCCGCGCGCGTGGTGCAGATTCCGTCGTGCACCCGCACGCTCCAGACACCGCCACCGTTCCCGTCGAGACGGATCTCGAAGGTGAGATCCACATCGCGGGCACGCTCCTCGCGAACCATGAACGGCAACGAGTCGATCACCGACTGGGCCGAGGTTTCCGTGAAGCGTCTGCCGTCGACACCGAGCGCCTCGAGTCCTCGCTGGATCCACCAGCGCCCGATCGCGACCACCACCGGCTCGAGCGACCGCCCCTCTTCGGTCAGGGCGTAGACCGAGCGGTTTCCCGCGGATTGGCTCTCGACGAAGCCCTTGGCGGCGAGTTCGCGCAGGCGACCGGAGAGGACACGGGGCGCAATCCCCGTGCGCTGGCGCAGTTCCTGGAAGCCGAGCGGACCGCCGAGCAGTTGACGGATCAGGACCAGGGTCCAGCGGTCTCCCACCGCCTCGAGCGCACGCGCCACCGGGTCGAAAATCCCCTGCGGCTTGGGAATCGCAGTCGCGGAGCTGGGTGTCGGAAGTATCTCTTCCATGCCTGGATCAGTATTTAATTGATATTTACCATTGGTGCAAACTGATACTTCCAGTCAGCTTGACGCCTTCCGGGTTTCGCTCAATATCCCTGGGGCTGGAGGTGGATGGAGGATCGCTGGCGTCGCTGCCCTCGGGCGGCGATTGCGGGAGGAAAGTCCGGGCTCCACAGGGCAGGGAGGTCGCTAACGGCGACCCGGGGAAACTCGAGGGAAAGCGCCGCAGAAACTACACCGCCGATGGCCGGGTCTCTCCGGAGGACCGGCACAGGCAAGGGTGAAATCGTGGGGTAAGAGCCCACGCGCGACAGCCGGGCGACCGGCGGCGGGGCAAGCCCCTCCCGGAGCAAACTCAAATAGGGACACCGCCGAGGGCGGCCCGTTCGAGTCCGAGAGGACCGGTGTCCGGGTAGAGCGCTCGAGCGGCGCAGCAATGCGTCGCCTAGATGAATGATCCTCGCCGGCGCGAAAGCCGCGTCGGAACAGAACCCGGCTTACAATCCGCTCCGGGGCCCAGCGCCCCTGACCCGGGGGATGACGCCGCAAGGCCACGCCCCCGGCGCTCCGGCTCGGCACGGTGGAGGGGAGGTCGCGAACACGGCCTCCCCTCCTTTCCCTCCATTTCCATTTGGTGCAGCGGCGGGCGCGGTCGGGTAGCCATCCGAAAGCACGAGGATCGACTTGCCGCGACCCTTGCCGCCGGCCGCCAGCAGCGCCTGGGTCGCCAGATCGAGCGCCGCCGACAGATTCGTCGAGCCGGAGCCGAAGTTTTCGGCCAGGATGCCGAGCGCCGCAGCGAGTTCCGCGCGGCTGCTTCCGACCGGCGCCAGCAGCGTGGCGCCGTCGGCAAACGACACGATGCCCACCCGCGTGCGTACGGGATCGAGGAGCCCGACGAGACGTCGCGTCGCCAGCAGCTCCGCCGCCAGAATGGTATCCCCCGCGTCGCTCGAGTAGTGCCGCGGATTGAACGAGCGCCAGGCGTCGACGCGCCGGCGTGCCTTTCCGGTCTTGCCGTCTCCATCGACGTCTGCACCGGAAGCCCACGCCGTGCTGCCCGACGTATCGACCACCACCACCACGTCGTGCCGCAGCGCAGACTCGGAGCCGGCCCAACCGCTCACCTCGACCCACGCGAGCCGCCCTTCCCGCGCCTCGCCCTCCCGCGGCTGTGCCACCTCGAGCCAGACCGAGCGGGGCGCGGCCGCCGCGGGGCGCGCGGGCTCGAGCGCCCCGGGCTCGACCGCCGCCCGAGGCGATCGAGCTGCCGCCGGGACCAGAGCCGCGGCCACCACCGGCGTCGTGTCGGGCGTAACGCCCTGCGCAGGCGGCTCGTTCTCGGGCCAGCCCGACCACGGCTCGCCTTTCCAGGCGACCTGCCAATCCGGTCTCCGGCGCAACAGGATGCGTCTTCGGGGGTAGTCGATACGCACGAGAAACTGCGAGAGAACGTCGAAGCCGATGACGCCCTCCTTGGCGAGGGTGAAGTTGAACCAGCCGTTCGGGAGCACGACGACGGGCACGTTTTCGAAGGCGAAGGGCCCAATCACGAGCCCCTCGGCACTGCCGAGCTCCGACGCAACCGGGCCCAAGACGGTCCCGAACTCGAAGCCTGCCACCGGCTCGCTCTCGACCCCCGCCCGCTCCGCGAGGCCCGCGTCGATCAGCAGCCCATGCGGTGCTCCGGTGTCGATCAACAGTGGGAACCGCTCCCCGTTCACCTCAACCTCGATCGCGGGACGACGCGCCACGACGAGCAAGGGCAACACTGCCTCGTCCGGACCGCTGGCCTTCTCGGGGACCTGGTAGCGATCGGCGTCGAGCAACCGGACGCTCCGCCCGGGGAAGTCGAGCTCCACGACGTAGTCTTCGAGGAAGTTCCCACCGAGCAGGCCATATTCGCAGCTCCTGCCGCCGGTGTCCGTGAGGGACGCATCGACGTAGAAGAGCAGATCCCGGCCCAGCCGTGTCGACTGGCGATAGGGATCGAACTTGAGGCGCCGCACCGAGACACCGAGGGCGCGCGCCATGCGCGGCGTAACCACCGAGGTGCGCGCGCCCGTGTCGAGCAGCAGCGGGAAGGGTCTCGCCGCATCGGGCGGTGCCAGGTCGACGAAGATGCGGTTGCGCTCGGTCGACTCGAGAAAGGGCATCTCGGCCAGAACCGCCTCGGGGCCGGGCTCGCTCCCCACCGCGAAAGGAGGCACCGCGAGCAGACACACCGCCAGAAACAACCCACGAGGCACACCCCAGCCCCGACGAATCATCCGAGGTCGAAGCGCAGGCAGCGGACACGCGCACGGCGCTCGGGGTCGTAGTCGCGCCACTTGGCTTCGGGCACGTCCTCGGACCCGGCCTCGCGAAAGCCGCTGCGCTGGAAGAAACTCACCACGCGATCCGACGCGGTGCAGGCGAAGACGTAGGCAAAGCCGCGTTCCCGAGCCCGCTCCAACGCAAACTGGACCAGGTGGCCGCCGACACCTTCACCGATGAAGCGCGTCAGCGTGTAGAGCGACACGATTTCCGCGGCGCCGGCGTCCCGGTGCTCGAGTAGCGCGCCGATGCCGGCCAGGTGAGAGCCCTCGACGAAGGCGCCAAAGCCGCTGGCCAGCACGCGATCCACCGCTTCGGGTGAGCGCGGCGCCAGGTATCCCTCGGCAACGCCCCGCGCGATCAGGGGATCGGCGGCGTCGTAGTCGTCGAGTCCGAGCCGGCGGACCACGACGTAGCGCTTCCGGGTAAAGAGCGTCCCGGAGCCCGCGTACGTGAAGAGTTCGTCGGCCAGGCCTTCGGGTGTGCACAGGTTCACCGCACCGAGGCCACCCCGAAGCGCGCGCTCGATCTCGAGCAGCAAGTGGCGGCGAGCGGGATCCTCGTTCAGCGTGCCGGCTTCGAGCAGGCGCTGAAGGGCTTCGATATCCACGAACGAGCGCCGCACGCCGCCGGCACCCGCGAGCCCCCCCCCCGGATCGAGCCACACGAGCTTGCCCAGGGCGAGGCTCAGCGAGGCGTCGCAGCAGCGTTCCGGGAAGGCGTCGGCGGCGGCTAGCATCACCCCGACACTGGCCCGATCGCGCAGCGCGCGCCAGACGCGGCCTTCGAGCCGAGGCGCGGCGGCGTCGAGCGGCGGTGCGCCCAAGAGATCCGCCAGGGCGTCGGAATCGGGCGAAAACAGGACGACGCGCGTCCGGTTGCGCTCGAGATCCTTCAGGACCCCGGCGAGAGACACGGACGGCTCGAGGACCGTCGCACCCGCCGCCATGCCCAGGGTGCGCCCGCTGAACTCCGAGAGGTAGAAGGCCTTCTCGGAGAAATTCTCCACACCCGATCCGTCCGTCATGGCGCGCCAAGTGTGGCGGATCCTGGTGTATCGTGCCGCGCGGTGGAACTCGACTGGCAGGGATGGCTCACGCTGGCGGTGGTGGTGCTGAGCCTCGTGGCCATGATCCGCGAGGTCGCCGCCCCTGACCTCGTGATGATGGCGGGGCTTTTCGTGCTCGCCGCTACCGGCGTGCTCACGCCCGCGGAAACCTTCTCGGGCTTCGCGAACCCCGCGCTGGCTGCGGTCGGCGCACTCTTCATCGTGTCCGCCGGGCTGCGCGAGACGGGCGCCCTGGAACTCGTCACGACGCGTCTGTTCAACGGGGCCCGCGGGGAGCGGAGCGGCATCCTGCGGATCAGCGGACCCGTGGCCATCTTCTCGGCCTTCCTCAACAACGCTCCGATCGTGGCGATGATGACGCCGGTCGTGAGCGGCTGGTCGCGCCGCCTGGGCGTTTCCGCAAGCCGTCTGTTGATCCCGCTGAGCTACGCCTCGATCCTCGGCAGCATCACCACGGTAATCGGCACCAGCACGACGCTCACGGTCGCCGCGCTCGTGACAGATGCGGGAATGGAGGAGCTCGGGTTCTTCGAACTCCTCCCCGTGGGCCTTCCCTTGGCTCTCGTGGGCATCGTGTACCTGGTGCTGGTGGCACCGCGCCTGCTGCCCGATCGCCAGGAGCCGGCGGAATATGTCGGCGAACACCGGCGCGAGTACACCGCGATGATGCTGGTCGAGCCCAACTGCCCCCTCGCGGGACAGACGGTGACCGAGGCGGGCCTGCGCCAGCTCCCGGGACTCTTCCTGGTCGAAATCGACCGCAGTGGGCACATCCTCACCCCGGTTGGGCCAGACCAGATGATCCGCGCTGGCGACCGGCTCGTCTTCGCCGGCGTCGTTTCGACCATCGTCGAACTCCAGCGCATCCGGGGCCTGAGTGCAGTAACCGAAGCAGACATCCCCGCACCGACCGAACGCAGCGCACGCCTGGTGGAGGCGGTCGTCTCCCTGTCGTCTCCCCTCATCGGCCGGAGCATCCGGGATGCCAGCTTCCGGACGGTGTACGACGCGGCGGTGGTCGCAGTCCACCGCAACGCGGAGCGCGTGCAGGGAAAGATCGGCGAAATCGTGCTTCGCGCTGGCGACACGCTGCTGCTCCAGACCGCGCCCGGTTTCATGCGGGCACATCGCAACAGCCCCGATTTCTACCTGACGACCGAGGTCCCCGAGCATCAGCCGCTGCGCCACGATCGCGCGTGGGTGGCCGGCATCATCCTGGTCGCGATGGTGGCCTGCTCGGCCCTCGGAGTCTTGGACATCTCTGTCGCCGCCTTCATCGCCGCGGGCGCGTTGATCGGGACCCGATGCATCTCGGGCCAGGCCGCCCGCAGCAGCGTCGGCTGGCAGATCCTGATCGTGATTGGTGCCGGGCTCGGGATCGCCGCAGCCATGGAAAAGACGGGTGCCGCGCGAGCCCTCGCCACACTCATCACGGGATCGGTAGGCGCGATCGGACCCCTGGCAACGCTCGCGGTGGTGTACGCGGCAACCCTGCTGATGGCAGAGATGCTGCACCACAACGCGGCCGTAGCGCTCATGTTCCCGGTCGCCATGGCCGCCGCGGCCCAGCAGGGCGCGGATCCGCGACCCTTCGTGATCGCGGTGGCGGTGGCTGGCTGTCTGGCCTTCGCCTCACCCGTGACCTATCAGACGCACCTCATCGTCTACGGCCCCGGCGGCTACCGATTTGCGGACTTCGTTCGGATCGGACTTCCGCTCGATCTCATCTGTGCAGCCCTCGCAGTGGCGGTGATCCCGCTCATCTGGTCGTTCTGACCGGAGACTCGGACAGCGGCTCGAGGCGCACCCTCCCAAAGCGTCGAGCCGCATCCTCGAGCGTCAGGTACAGCGCGGGCACGACGAAGAGCGTGAGCACGCTCGCAGCGGCGAGGCCGAAGACGATCGCCGTGGCGAAGGGGCCGAAGACCCGCGAGTAGCCCGAGAGCCCGAATGCCATGGGTGCCAGACCCGCAATCGTCGTGACCGTGGTGAGAAGGATCGGGCGGAAGCGCTTGCGGCTGGCAATCCGCACGGCGTCGCGTCCCGGCGTTCCCCGAGCGCGCTCCCTGTTCACGAAGTCGATCAGCACCAGCGAGTCGTTGACGACGATCCCGGCCAACCCGACCAGGGCGTAGAGCACGTACATCGAGAGCGCATAACCGCCCACCAACGTCTCCATCAAGAACATTCCGACCACCACGCCAATGAAGGAGAAGGCGATCACGCTCATCACGATCAACGGCTGGAGATACGAACGGAACTGAGCCGCGAGGATCCCGAAGATCGCGAGCACAGCGACCCCGAAGGCGCGCCCCATGTCCGCAAAGGCGTCGTCTGTCGCCTGGAATTCACCGCCGAACACGAGCTTCAGTCCTGCATAGCGCTCGGGCAGATCCACGAAGCGCTTCTGCATGTATTGGTTCACAGAAACAGAAGTCGCCTCGTGACCGTCCACATCGGCGTAGACCACCACTGCACGGTTCGCATTGAAGTGGTAGAAGCGCAGATAGCCGCGTTCCACACCGACATCGGCCACGTCCCCCACCTTCACGCGATAACCGCCAGGCGTCCGTACCTCCACGTCCAGCAAATCCGCCATGGAGCCGCGCTGGTCCTCGCGCAACAGCACCCGGATGTCGACGTCCTCGTCCGATAGCGGGTCCTTGAAGGTCGAGGACACCGAGCCCTCGTTGCTCTGGAGCAGCGCAAAGCCCACATCCTCGAAAGTGAGCCCGTGAATCGATGCCTGGTGATCGTCGAGCCCCACGCGCAATTCGCGGGGACCGACTGGCAGATTGTCTTCGATGTTGAATACGCCCGGAAGAGTCGCAAGTTCCGACTTCATCTCGGCCGCGATCTGTTTCGCGACGTCATAATCGTCCAGCTGAATCCGAATCGCCACCGGCTTGCCAACGGGTGGCCCGTTGCGCGGAGGAACGACGCGCAGCGCGGCGACGTCTTCGGGCCGGGCCGCCTTGAACTCCTCCATCACCCCGGCCACGAGCCGCTGCACCCGGCCCGGATCGGTCACGTTGGCGCGTGAGTCCTTGAACGTGATGAAGAGCATCCCTCCGTTCACACCGACGAGCGGCACCTCATCCGCCGTCATCGAGAGACCCGTGTAGCTCACCACGTCCACGAGCTCGTCGCGGACCGGCGCGAGCGCCTGCTCCATGCCGCGTACGATTCCATCCGTCTGCTCGATCCCGTAATCGGTTGGAGCCTCGAGGGTGACGATCAACTGGTTGAAGTCGTTCGGAAAGAGGTCTACGGGAACGTGCCGGGCGAGACCCAGAGCAAAACAGAGCGCTCCGGCACTCATCAGGAGAAAAGCACCCCGATGCGCGAGCACACGGGACTGCGCGGCCAGGTATCCCGAGCGCAGGCGCTCGATCACACCGTCCATCCCGGTGCGAACGGAGTAACTCCAGCGCAAGAACACGGAGCTTTTCTGGGCGGCGAGCCCGTCCGACATCTTCCGGCGGCTGCCCCAATCCACGTAGTGGGCGGGCAAGACCACCAGCGCCTCGAATAACGAACCCAGGAGGCACAGGATCACCGTCTTCGGCAGGATCTCCATGAATTCGCCGCTGGTCCCCGTCACCAGCAGCATGGGCAGGAACGCCGCAGTGGTGGTGGCAATTGCCGCAGTCACAGGCCACATCACTTCTTCGGCGCCCGCCACCACGGCCGAGTGCAGCGGCTTTCCCTCTTCGATGTGCCGGTAGATGTTCTCGAGAATGATGATGGCGTCGTCAACGAGCATTCCCGACACCATGATGAAGCCCACGAGTGACATGGAATTGATCGTCACATCGAAGAGCGGAAAGAGAACCAGCGCAACCAGGAAGGAGAACGGAATCCCCACAATGGCGAGCAATGCATTGCGCAGACCGACAGTGAGCCAGAGAATGAAGACCACAAAAACGATGCCGAGCAGCAGGTTGTCGCGCATGATGTCGATGCGCGTCTTCACGTAGACCGCACCGTCCCACGAGACGTTTACCGCGATGCCCTCGGGAACCAGAATCTGGTACTCGTCGATGAAACTGCGCACCCGGGACACCAGGTCGATCACGTCCTGACCGGAGTCTTTCGACAGTGCCACCATGATGGCCGGCTGTCCCTCGTAGCGGCCGCTGACACGACGCTTCTGGAAGCCCTCCTCCACCTCGGCGAGGTCCGAAAGGTGCACGTGGCGCCCGTCCGGACTCTTGCGGACCACCGTGTTGGCGAGTTCGCTTGCCGACGCGAAGTTCCCCATACCCCGCACCCGGATTTCCTGGGACGCGGAATCCGTGAAGGAGCCACCTGCAAAGTTCTGGTTGTTGGCGGCGATGACGCGATCGATCTCGGCGAGTGTGACGTCGTACTGGGCGGCGCGGTTCTTGTCGACAAGGACGCGCAACTCGCGGTCGCGCTCCCCCCGGAGCTGTGCCCTGCGCAGCCCCGGAATGCGCTCGAGCCGGTCCTGAATGTCCCGGGCCACCGCGCGCAGCGTGAACTCCCCGACTCCGCCGGTGTCCGCCACCGCGACGATGCAGACGGGGAAACGCTCGGAAACCCCGAGTTCCACCAGGACGGGCGTCTCCGCTTCCTCCGGTAGATCCTGTACCCGGTCGATGGCTGCGCGCAGGTCATTGAGCGCGGCCTCGTACTCGATCTCGGAAAGTGATTCGTCCCACTCGATGACGATCTCGGAAAGCCCGCTACCCGATCCGCTGAAGTATTCCTTGATTCCGCTGATCTCCTCGATCTCGTCTTCGAGCTTTGACGTGACAAGACGCTCCACTTCCTGCGCCGAGGCTCCGCGCCACATCGTGTTGACGAGCGAAGCGTTGAAGGAGATATCCGGAAAGATGTCGACGGGAATGCGGCGTGCGACCTGCACTCCCCCCAGGCATACCACCAGGAAGACGACATTCACGAGCACGACCTGGCGAACCGAGAACGACGGGAGGCTCATCGATCGGTCCTTCCGCCGCGCCGGACGGACTCGCCATCGCGAAGCTGGCGGGTAGCACTGACCGCGATCTGCTCGCCGGGTTCGAGACCGGAGAGGATCTCGACGCGTCCCGGCTCGAAGGGCAGCGGGCGAACGCTGACGCGCCGCCGCCGCGCCACCAGGACGCCGTCTTCCGGTGCGACCACCCAGACGAAGTCGAGACCGAACTCGTCGAGCATCGCCTCGGCGGGGATCGCCGTGCGTATCCCGGGCGCACCGAGTTCCAGTCCCACGGTGACCGCCATTCCCGGCAGCAGGCGCCCATCGGGATTCGGGAGTTCGATCTCTGCCGGGAACTTGCGCGTCTCCGGGTCCGACGCCGCTCCGACGCGAAGCACGGATCCCGCGAAGGTCTCACCCGGCCGCGCCGGCGCGTGAGCCTCGACGGCTTGTCCGGGCGACAAGACCACCACCTGGCGATCCGAGAGTCCGAGCGTCGTCCGGGCGGCGGAGAGATCGACGAGTTCTCCCAGGTCCTGACCATCCCGGACGAACTCGCCCTTCTCCACCTCGAAACGGCGCAGCACCCCGGTGAAGGGCGCGACGACGGTCTTGTTCGCGAGGTCGTCGAGCGCCTGGCGAAGCTCGGCGCGGTTCTGGCGCAGCGCAGCGGCAGCGACCTTTTCTGCATTCAGCGCGTCGTCGAGATCTGCATCGCTCGCCACGCCCCGCTCGGCCAGGACGCGCCGGCGTTCGAGATTCGACCGCGCCAGCGCGAGTTCGCTCTTGCGGCGCGCCAGAACGGCGCGGGCACGCTCGACCGCGACCTCCGCCTGGAGGGGGTCGATGCGGAGCAACATCTGCCCGGCCTCGACCCGGTCGAGTTCCTCGGCCCCGAGTTCGAGAACCGGGCCGCGCGTCTCCGAGAAGAGAGTCGCTTCGCGCCGCCCCTCGAGCACACCCGCAACTTCGACGTGCGAGCGGAGTTCCGCTGACTCCACCCGGTGGAGATCGACCGGCCGGAGTGCCACCTTCGCGCCGGCGGGCTCGATCTGAGCCTGCTCCGGAGCAAAGCGGAAGAGCAGAAAGCCGCCCACGAAAAGCAGACCTGCAACCAGCAGGAACGCCTTGCGGAGCCGGTTCGAAACGTCAGGCATCCCCTACCCCATCGGGTGAGTTTTCGATGAAGACGTCGCACAGAAGCACTTCGAGGCTGCGGCGGAACAGCGCAGGGAGCACCTGCTCGGCCTCGAACGTCGCGCGGTAGAGGAACCCGGAAAGCAGGGCTTGCACGCCTCCGACGACCGCCTCCAGATCCACATCCGTCCGAACCACGCCGGCGTGCCGGCCTTCGATCAGGATCGAGCGGAGTTGCGCGTCGCGCTCGGCGTGAAAACGACTCAGGAATCCGTAGAGACGCTCGCCCAGTTCCGGGCGCGCCGTCACGATTCCCCACGCCTGATAGTGGACGCGCATCCGCGGTGTGATCTGCTCGAGAACGAGGACCAGGTAGTCGGACAGGGCGTCGAGTTGCTCGCGCGCATTGGTATCCGGAAAGGGCTTGGGGTGAAACCCCAGAGACTGCTCATAGGAATCGAGAATCGTGGCGAGCAGCAGTTCCTCTTTGCTCTCGAAATAACGGTAGAGGGTGCCCTTCGAAACCTGTGCCAGCGCCGCGACCTCCTCCATGCGAGCACCCTCCACACCACGGCGCTCGCACACCCGGTAGGCCGCATCCAGGATGCGCTCGCGTTTTCCCTCGGGTTTTACGGTGCTTTCAGGCACTGGGGAGCTCCCGTTTCAGTACAGTACTGACCAGTCAGTACTGTACTGAAACCATACTCTTCCTCAAGTGCCTGGAAGCCACATTCGGGCCGCCGGGCACCCCTAACTCCGGGTGGGGGACGAATCCTGTTCCAATGTGGGGTCCATCACCGCCAAAAGTGATGAAAACTGCCGAAACGTCCCGTGAACTTCGCGGCACACCGGTCGAGGGCCTCGATGTAGCCAAACACCCCCGCCCCGACGCAACTTCCGCCGTAGGGCCCCGTGAATCACTGATTTTTTGAGAATTTGATGGACTTTTGTGCCGCAAGGCGTCAGAATAAACGCAGGTTTAGTCGCCATCCAAACAGTTGGCGGTTGACCGGCGTCCAACGGGAGTTCCTCCCCACCGCGCCCTTGGGGACGTGGCGGCCTCAGCGGACGAGATGCATGGCGGAAGCGTGTAGCGCGTCCCGCCATATTCGCAGAAGTTGTCGCAGGGGTGAAACCGATTTCTCCCGAGCGGTATCCGAGTTCAAGAGCGGAATCGCAACGGGGCGGGACTGGGTGGATTCGTGAAGACAAGAGAACAGGTGAAAACGACGGGGGCGGCAACGGGAGCCGCAAAGTCTGCCAAGCGGGCGGACGGCGCAGCGGACGCGACCGCGAAGCCCACGGACGGCGCAGCGGACGCGACCGCGAAGCCCACGGACGGCGCAGCGGACGCGACCGCGAAGCCCACGGACGGCGCAGCGGACGCGACCGCGAAGCCCACAGACGGCGCGGCCCGCGCGGTGGCTGCCGACGAGCTGGACCCCGGCCGCGAGCGGCGGCCCCTCGAATCGTACTTCCAGGAGATCGGGGGCACCCGGACCCTGCGGCGCGAGGAAGAGGTGATCCTCGCCAAGGAACTGGAGGCGGCGACCGCTGACCTGCGGGATGCCCTCTATCAGGTCCCCTGCTGCGCCCGACACATCGTCGAGCGCTGGGATGCACTGCGCGCTCTATCGCACACCGGGGCGAAGCTCTCCGAATCCATTGGCGCGGAGGAGACCGGCGAAATCGCCGCCCGCGTGGCGCGTGCCGTCAAGCGCGTCCGATCACTTCGCACCCAACGAGTCAATGCGCTGGAGAAGGAGAGGACCAAGGACATCGAGCGCGTCGATGCACGAATCGTGCGCGAGATGAAGTCAGCTCACCTTTCCCTTTCTGTGCTCGCCGAGCTGCGGCAGATGGTGCTGACTCTGGCAGCCGAAATGAAACGGACGCGCAAGGGAACCCGGAAGCTCCGCACGCTCGAGACGGAGGCCGAGCTCACGCGTGAGCAGCTGCTCGAGTTGGCCGAGTGCGTCGAGGTCGCGCACGACCGCCTCACTGACGAAAAGAATCGCTTCATCGAGCACAACCTGAAGCTCGTGGTGGCAATCGCGAAAGACTACCGGAACCTCGGCCTGTCCTTCCCGGACCTGATCCAGGAGGGAAACCTGGGCCTGATTCGTGCCGTCGAGAAATTCGATCACCGGCGCGGCTTCAAGTTCTCGACCTACGCAGTGTGGTGGATCCGCCAGGCACTGGTACGGGCGATTCAGAACCACTCCAGGACGATCCGGCTGCCGTCGCACGTGCACGATCGACTTCAGCGCAGCCAACGCGTCCGGGCGGAGCTCACGGGCAAACTGGGTCGCGCACCGTCGGCCCAGGAGCTCGCCCCCGAGCTCGGTACCGATACCGGGGTGCTCGAGTCACTCGACCTGCTTTCGCGCGAGGCAATCTCGCTCGAGTCCTCCGTGGCCGGCACAGAGAAACGCCTCGAAGACTTCGTGTCGGATCCCACCTCCGAGCAACCCGACGGAGGCCTCGACGGTGAGCGCATGCGTTCTGGGGTGGGCCAGCTGATCGGTGCCCTCACGGCCCGGGAGCAGCTCATTCTGCGCCTGCGCTACGGACTCGGCGGCGAGGAAGAGCACACACTCGAACAGATCGGACAATCTCTCGGCCTGTCGCGGGAGCGGGTTCGCCAGCTCGAAGCGCGGGCGCTGAAGAAGCTGCGCGAGACGGCGCCGGCCCAGAACCTGCACCCGATTCTGGAGCCCTGAAGTTCCCTAGGGCCGAACACCGATCGCACCAGGCCCGCCGCTGCCCGGCCGCGACCGGGCAGCGGTTTTTTTCTGGGGACGACGGCGCTTCACGGGAAGTTCTCGAAGTAGAACTCGTCACGCGGAAAGAGACCCGTGTCGAGGCCTCCTCCCCCGTCCCTCGCGGCGGCTCATTCACTCTTCCTCATGGCCAGACGGAATGTGCCGAGGGCAAGGCTCGCGACAAGAAGCGTATTCGACAGCGAGCCGATCCGCTGCAGCCAGGTAAAGGGCCGATGGAGATGAGGATCGAGAACCCCCGATTCGGCGGAGAGAAAACCCGGTAGCGCGTAAGGAAGCCAGGGGTCGTGGAGCGTCGTGTTGAGCAGAATCGCGATGCTGCAGCCGGCGGCGAGCCAAGCCAGCGCCCGGCTGCGACCGGCCACCGCCAGCAACAGAGGCAAGGCCTGGAACAGGTGGTTCTCGTGCATGTGGGTGGAGACGAAGAAGAACCACATGGCAACGGCCGCAGCCAGAATGAACATGCGGGCCGGACGCTCCGGGTTGCCTGTACCGGCGAGCCAGACACGGCTGCGCTGGAGCAACACCGCGTAGCCTCCCAGGAAAAGCGCCAAGCCCAGGGCGGTCGGCGTGATTCCCGCGACCAGTGGCGCACCCGCGTCCTGCCACGGGGCCAGAATCCACCACAGCGAATGGCCGTTGACCGAGGCGTACGGCATGGCATCGATGTCGAGCAATACCCTGCCCAGCGTCGGGAAGAGCCGGTCCGCCGCGGCAAAAGGCAGAAAGACCAGTGCCGTCGCCCCCAGCCCCCCGGCCGCGCAACGCAGCATCCCACGCCAACCGTCCGCCAGCCCCGAGGCCACCGCCGCCAGAGGAACGAAAGGTGCCGCCAGAGGCTTCACCAGGGCTCCGGTTGCGAGCACGGCGCCGGCAGCGAACCAGCGCAGGCGAACCAATAATGCGACGGCCGCGACGACGGCCGCCGTGTGCACCGCATCGGGCTGCCCCCAGTAGCCCGAACTCCAGAGCACGGCGGGGTTCCACAGGTAGAGCACCGCTGCCCAGCGTCCCCAGCCGGGATCATCCCGACCGCTCCCCCACAGGCGCCACCGACCGACGAGACTCAGGAGCAGGCCCGCAACGACGAGATCGAAAAAGAGCGTCGGCAGCTTGATCAGCAGCGTCAGCAGCGTGCTGTCCCGAACCTCGCCATCGACGCCAGGCGCTTCGATCCACAGGTAGAGCGTCCCGATCCCGTGGAGCACGTAGAGGTACGCGGGGGGGTAGTCGACATCGACCGTCTCGTAGGCGGCGGGAAGACCGCCGAGCGCCGACCCCAGCGCCCAGCGCTTGTAGGCCTGCACGTCCGCGGTGTAGCCGGGAAGTGACGCCAGCCAGATGCGCAGCAGGAGGTTTGCCCCCAGCGCAGTCCAGAACACCCCGCGCGCGAGCGGCCTCCAGCGTCGCGGTGCCGCCTCGCTCAGGTCAGGGCTTCCGTCCGACGGCGAAGATCGAGCTGCCCCAGGGCAACCGGACGCCGGCGGCGATCAGGCGGTTCTCAGCGCGGAGCACGGCGTGCAGCCCGCGATCGAGCCGGGGAGCCGGAGGTTGGTGCAGATCGGAACGCGCCTCCGGGTCGCCGGGACGTGCGCGCAGCATTCCGGGCAAACGAGTCATCACGACGAGAGGAAACAGGAGACAGACCCGGTAGGTCAAGAGCGCGACCTCGAGCCCGATGTCGCCGAGGAGCCGGCGGACGCGTGGGGCGGTATATCGCTCGCTGGTGTGGATCGCGACGTCGTGCTCGCTGTAGAGCCAGTCGTACGCCGGAAGGTTCACCACGAACAGCCCGCCCGGCCGCAGCGCACCTACCAACGTGCGCAGACCGTCTCGCGCCCGCTGCGCACCGGGGATGTAGATCACGTCGAGGCTCACGATCAGATCGAGCGGTGCGGACCGAACTTCGGGGGCACAGATGTCGCCGCGGTAGAGTTCGGCCTCGGGAACCTTCGCGTGCGCCAGCGCGAGCGCCTCTTCTGCGGCGTCGAAGCCCTCGAGGTGGCTGGGCCGGAGCAGGTCCCGGAGCAGAAGCAGGTTGGCACCGGTGCCGCAGCCCGCGTCGAGCACGCGCGGGCCCGGGGGCGGAGAAAGGTCCCGGCTGCGCAGCGTCCGCTCCAGACAGTCGCGCAGGCCGCGATACCACCAGTGGTCGCCCTCGACCCGTGACATGACCTCGTACTCACCGGGATGCATGTTCGCGGCAACCTCCGCCCTCGTTCATAGCAGCAAGAGCGCCAGAACTCCGACGGGCCAGACGTACCAGGCGAAGCGATAGAAGGCCCCGCTGCGCAGCAGGCGGACGAACAGCGCGAGGGCTGCCACGCCCGCGACGAGCGCAACGCAGCCACCCACGAGGAGAGGCGGCCACGCGTCGGCCGGCACCGCGGAGACCAGCGGCAGCATGCGCGCGGCGGCGCCGGCGATGGCGATCACGCTCATCAGGAACGAGAACTCCGCGGCCGCCGCCGGCGCCACCCCCAGCGCGAGTGCCGCCGCCACCGTGCTGCCACTGCGGGAAATGCCCGGCAGGATGGCCAGCGCCTGGGCACAGCCGATCAACAGGGCCGCCACCCAGCCCGGTTCCGCGGCGTGCGCCCCGGGAAGCGTGCGCCGGGTGGTCCAGAGGATCGCGCCGGTCAGCAGCAGACCGAGGGCCGCCGAGCGCGGCGACTCGAGCTGCGCCTCGAAGAAATCTCCGGCCACGCGCACGAGAACCACGGCGGGGACCGTGGCGAGGGCGAGCTTCGCCGCGTAGCGCCAGTCCGCGGAGCGGCGCGTCAGGAGCCCCAGGGCCAGCGAACCGACCCGGCGACGATAGAAGACGAGCACGGAGACCAGGGTCGCCACGTGCACCGCGACCTCGAAGAGCACACCCTCCTCATGGATCCCCAGCCATGCCTGGATCAGGACCAGATGCCCGGAACTCGAAACCGGGAAAAACTCGGTGAGCCCTTGGACGAGACCGAGCAATGCCGCCTGGAAGACGTCCACCGGACGTTCAGGAACTGCCGGCGGGAGCGAGCTCCGTGGACTGCGCTCGCGGACGGCCACCAGATCGCACACGGACCCGGGTGACGACCACATAGGTCGCCGGAACGAGGAAGAAGGTCAGGAGCGTCGAGAAGATCATGCCGCCTGCGACCGCGATCCCCATCGGAGCACGCGAGGCACCGCCCGCACCGAGACCCAATGCGATCGGCATCACACCCACGATCGTCGCGAGCGATGTCATCAGGATCGGGCGAAAGCGCGTGCGCGCCGCCTGCTCTACCGCATCGAGCAGGTCGAGGCCGCGATTCCGGAGCTGGTTCGCAAACTCGACGATCAGGATCGAGTTCTTGGTGACGAGACCCACGAGCATCACCATCCCGATCTTGCTGAAGAGGTTGAGCGTTCCCGAAATCTCGATCAGCCCTCGGTCCTCGAGCACGCGGGTGGCACCGAGGGCAACCAGCGCACCGGTGAACGAGTAGGCCACTGCCATCAGGATGATGAGCGGGTCGATAAAACTCTCGAACTGGGCTGCGAGCACCAGATACACCACCAAGACCGCCAGGGCATAGGCCATGATCAGCGCGTTGCCGGACTGGAGGAACTTCTCGGCCTCTCCAGTCCAGCGGATACGATAGCCCTCCGCGGGCAGAACCTCGCGCGCGATGCGTTCGGCAACCCTGATCGCCTCGCCCTGCGTGAAACTGTCGTCGAGATTGCTCGACACGGTCACCGCGCGGTGCCGGTTGTAGTGGGGAATCTCGCGGGGGGCGATCGTCTCCCTCTGCCGGATCACCGGAGACAGCGAGATGAGCTCGTTATTGTTGCCGCGGACCGTGAATTCGAGCATATCGCGCGGATCGTCGCGATCGGACTCTTCGACCTGCACGATCACATCGTAGGTCTCGCCGCCCAGCTTGAAGGTCGACAGGTCGAGCCCGCCGAGCAGGATCTGGAGTGTCGATGCCACATCGCGCACGGAAACACCGAGATCACCAGCGCGTTCCCGATCGATCACGATGTCCATCTGGGGCTTGTTGAGATAGAGGTTGCTCGCCGAGTAGTCGATACCCGGAACCTGCTTCATGCGCCGCTCGATCTCCTCGCCGTACTCCGCCAGCGACACGAGATCCTCACCCTCGATCGCCATGGCCACGGGTGACTCGAGAAAGCTCCCGAGAGCCGCCGGTGTGTTCGTGTAGACCACGATGCCGGGAATCTTCTTGAATTCGGGGCCGATGTCCGAGGCAATTTCCGCCGCACTTCGTTCGCGCAGACTGGGATCGACGAGGCCGTTGAGGATGAGGCCCTGGTTCACCACCGACGGAGCCCCAATGCCCAGCGCAATGATCGAAAACGATCGCTCGACCTCGGGCTGGGCCAGGCTGATCTGCTCGGCCTCGGCCTGGTAGCGGTCCATGTAGTCGATGGTGCTTCCCTCGGGTCCATTGGTCACCACGAAGAAGACATTGCGGTCCGAAGAGGGGATGAGCTCTTCCGGGAGCCCAAGCAGCAGGGCCACGCCGAGCAGCACCCAGACGCCGCCCATGGACACGTAACGACCGGGGCGCTGCAAAACCGCCGCGAGTGCAGACGCGTAGCTAGCAGCCACCCGGTCGAACACGCCGCCGAGAACTTGCTTGAACCGGTTCGACTCCGTGCTCCGGGGCCGCAACACGAGTGCACAGAGTGCGGGAGAAAGCGTCACGGCGACGAAGCCCGAAACCGCCAGAGCCGCCGCCACCACCACGGCAAATTCGCGGAAGAGCCGTCCGGTTTCATCGGTCAGGAAGGTGAGCGGCAGAAAGACCGCAACGGCCGAGACCGTCGCCGCCACCACGGCGAACGAGATCTCCTGCATTCCGTGCTTCGCGGCCTCCAGTGCCGGTGTGCCTTCTTCAATCCAACGGGAGATGTTCTCGAGTACGACGATCGCGTCGTCCACCACCAGACCAATGGCCAGGGTCACGCCCATCAGCGTCAGGGTATTGAGGGTGAAGCCGAGCGCGTAGAGCACGGTGAACGAACCCAAGACGGACACCGGGATCGCAACGGCGGGAACAAAAGTGGCCCGGAACGAGCGCAGAAAGACGTAGATCACCAGGATCACCAGGACCGCGGCCTGGAAGATCGTCTGGCTCACGTCGCGGATCGACTGCCGAATGAACTTCGAAGAGTCGTAGGCGATCACGAACTCGACGCCCGGCGGCAATTCCGCACGCAGCTCGCCGAGAATCTCACGAACACCATCGACCACATCGATGGTGTTCGCGTTCGACTGCTTTACCACGCCCACACCGACGGCGGACGTGCCATTGAAGCGCACCTGCTTGCGCAGGCTCTCGGCACCGATCTCGACCCGTGCCACGTCGCGCAGGCGGACGAGCTTCGGACCGAAGCTCTTGATGATGAGGTTTCCGAACTCCTCGGGTGAGTGCAGCTCGCCGAGGCTTCGCACCGTGAATTCGGTGTCGTCCGATTCCATCCGGCCCGAGGGAATGTCGACGTTCTGGCGGCGCAGGGCGTTGGCCACATCGGCGACGTTGACGGACTGGGCGTGGAGCAGGTGATTGTCCAGCCAGACGCGCATGCTGTACCGGCGTTCGCCGAACATGACGACGCTGGCGACACCGGGCAGCTTCGCCATGCGGTCGACGAGGAGCTTGTCGGCGATCTGGGTCAGCTCGATGGGATCGTAACCATCGCCAGAGAGCGCCATCCACAGCACAGGTCTCGCGTCGGAATCGCGCTTGGCGACCACCGGCTCCTCGACTTCGTCCGGGAGGTCCCGGATCGCACGAGAGACGCGGTCGCGCACATCGTTCGTGGCCGCTTCGAGATCCCGGTCTAGATCGAACTCGACGGTGATGAGAGAGACCTGTTCCCGGGAGATCGACGTCACGTTCTTCACGCCGTCGATCCCGTTCACCTGTTCCTCGATCGGGTCCGTGACCGAGGTCTCCACCACCTCCGGCGCCGCACCCGGATAGACCGTGGTGACGGACACTACGGGCGGATCGATGTTGGGCAGGTAGCGGTCCTGAAGACGCGTGAGGCTAATGCTGCCAAAGAGCAGGATCACCAACGACATCACCGTCGCGAGGACGGGCCGCCGGATGCAGACCTGGGAGATTCTCAAGCGCCGTCTCCGGCTGGGGCCGGGACCTCCCGTCGCGCCTGGCCGATGGCCCCAGTCCGGGGCACGGCCGCCACCACCTTGTCGCCCTCCTCGACCTTGTGCGTGCCCGCGGTCACCACGCGGTCGCCCGCCTGAAGACCCAGCGTGATCTCGACGCTGCCCTCGCGGCGCAGGCCCGTTTCAACCGGCACCTTCGACACCACCATGTCGTCGCCAACGCGCCACACGTAGGTGCCCCGACGATCGAAGACGACCGCCATCTCCGGTACCAGAATGGCGTTCTCGCGCTCTGCGACCTGCATGTGGATTCGGGCGAACAGGCCCGGGCGCAGACGACGATCGCTATTGTCGACCCAGGCCTTCAAGATGAGGCGCCGAGTGGCGGATTCGAGAGTGGGCGACACGAAGAACACCTCACCGGAAAACCGCTCTTGGGGATAGGGAGCCACGGTCAGTTCGATCGGTGTGCCGACCCGGGCAAAGAGCACTCCGACTTCGGCGATCGTGAAGGCCACTTGAAGCCGGTCCACGGCAGCGATCTCCACCAGCGGGGTCTTTTCGTCCACGCGGGAGCCCGGTGCCACCAGCCGTACGCCGAGCACTCCATCGAAAGGGGCGCGGATCACGGTGCGCTCGAGTTCGACACCGGCGAGGTCCACGCGCGCCTTCGCCACGGCCAGGCTCGCCGCAACCTCGTCGCGCTTCGCCTGAGAGACGGCGTCCTGTCGCAGCAACTTGTGGGTGCGGTCGAAGACCCCGCGGGCCAGCTTCAGGTTGGCCTCCGCCTCGCGCAGGCGCGCCACCTGCTCGCCGTTGCGCAGCCGGAAGAGGGGACCTCCCTCCTGGACCTCCTGGCCTTCGTCGAAGAAGAACTCGGCGACGATCCCATCGTCTTCGGCCTTCACCATCACGGCGTTTTCTGCGGAGAGCTGCCCGCTGAAACCGGCGATGTCGCGCAGCAGGCCCGCCTCCACCGTTTCGATCTCGATGCTGACCGGATCGGCCTCGGCGAACTCCTGCGAGCCGCCCGCACCCTGGCCGCAGGCAGTCGGGAGCGATCCGACCGCGCCCAGCATGAGCATGGCGAAAAGCACCCTTCCCGCCCCTGCAAGGCGCAGAGCCTGGGGGGAAACCGACATCTGCCCGATGGTATCGGATGTGATAAAAACCCGCCGGAACGAGCCGGCCTCGGGGGTAGCCTGTGAAACTCGTCTGCCTGGACCTCGAGGGCGTCCTCGTGCCCGAAATCTGGATCAACGTCGCGGAGCGCACGGGCATCGAAGCGCTGCGCCGCACCACACGCGACGAGCCGGACTACGACCGACTGATGCGTTTCCGCCTGGACGTTCTCGCAGAAAATGGACTCGGTCTCGAGGAAATTCAGGGCGCGATCGGATCGATGGCCCCCCTCGAAGGCGCACGGGATTTCCTGGACGGCCTCCGGGAGCGCCACCAGGTCGTGATCCTCTCCGACACCTTCTACGAATTCGCGGATCCGCTCATGGCGCAACTGGGCCGCCCGGCCCTGTTTTGCCACCGAATCGAAACGGACACAGCGGGCCGGATCATCGACTACCACATCCGGCTCGAGGACCAGAAGCGGCGCGCCGTCGAGGCCTTTCGGGAACTCCAGTTCACGGTGCTCGCCGCCGGAGACTCCTACAACGACACGAACATGCTCGGTGCGGCCGACGCGGGCATCCTCTTTCGCCCGCCCGACAACGTAATCGAGGAATTCCCCCAATTCCCGGTCACGCGCACCTACGAGGAGCTGGATCGGGAGTTTCGCGCGGCCGACCGGCGTCTCCGATCTCGTTGACCCTAGCCACGCGGTGGCTACCCGGCTGACCGGCAACTCCCCAAGGGGCAGCGCCAGCCTTTTCACAAAGTCTCGGGCGCAGGCGGGGCCTCGCTGGGGATCATCTGGGCGATGCGAGAAGCTGCGTCGCAGATCGTGAACGCGACGATCGCGGCCCGCGAAGCCCAGCAGTGCACGGCGTAGAGCACGGCGGGGCAAGCCAGTAGAATCGGTGCGTGCGTACGGCGTTGCTTCGCGGTCAGGAGCACCTCGGCCTGGGGCGGGTGGCCTGCGTCGCCGAGGGGCAGTGCGCCATTGCACTCTCGCAGGGTGGCGCTGCCAAGACCTACGGACACAAGCACCCCAACGAAGATTGCGTCGGGTTCGCCAGCGGCAGCGCCTCGACGCTGCTGGCCCTGGCGGACGGCCACGCGGGATGCGAGGCATCGCAACTCGCGATCGAGAAACTGCTCGAACACCCGGCGCCGTCCTGGACCGCAAACGGCATCGAGAGCCGGGACTGGGAGGCCCTGGCTCGGGAGACCTTCGCCGAGTTGCACACCGAAATCGTCGCGTGTTCGACCCGGAGCGGCTCCGAGGCACGCACCACCCTGGCCCTGGCGCTGATCTCGCCCGAAGCGGGCCACGTGGCCTGGGCCACGTCGGGCGACAGCCACGTGTTTCGCGTGGACGACCGGGCCGAGGAACTCGGTGCAGCTCGGCCCGAGGCTCGATACTTCCTCGGCTCTCCCACGCTGGCGACTACAGACCTGGACCTGCGCTGCGGCACCGCGCCGCTCGCGGGTCTGCGCGCCGTGGTCCTGGCCACCGACGGGCTCTCGGAGCGCAACATCGGCGTCGCCGATCCAGTCGGGGCGGCAGGCGCCGCGGTGGAGCGCGCACTCGAGGTCGAGCCCCGGCTGCGTCCCCTGACCGCCGCGCGGGGCCTCGCGGAGACCGCGCTCGAAGCCCAGCGCGACAACCGCGCCGGCGACAACATTGCCACCGCGGTCTTCTGGAACAAACCCGTCTAGAGCGAACCGAGCAATTCCGTAACGCGCAGCGCAATCGCCGGCGACGCCGTCAGGCCGGGCGACTCGATCCCCAGGCAGTTCACGAAGCCCGGGAAACCCGCATCCGACTCCTCCGCCACCACGAAATCGCGGAAGCCCTCGCCCGGTGCCGCCAGCTTGGGCCGCACGCCGGCGTAGTCCGGCGCGAGCCATTCATCGCGAAGCGTCGGTATGTAGCGCCGCACGACCCTGCCAAAATCTGCCGCCTTCGCTGAATCGACGTCGTAGCAAACCGCATCGACATACTCTGCGTCGGGGCCGAAGCGGACGCGTCCACCCAGATCGACCGTCGCGTGGACGCCCATGCCCGGCCCCGCCGGCACGGGGTAGACGAGACTCGAGATGCGGACCGGTGCGCCCGGAGCCAGCGAAAAGTAGTCGCCCTTGCAGTAGTGGAGGCGATAGCCCCGGGCATCGATATCGAATCCGGCGCGCTCGGCCAGCGTGTCTCCGGCGAGACCCGCCGCGTTCACCACGGCGGCGCAATCTACCTCGCTGGTGCCACCCGCCGCATCGCGCGCGTGCAGGCGCCAGCCGAAATCGGTGCGCCCGATCTCCACGATCTCGGTGCGATACACCAGGGCGGCCCCGTACTCTTCGGCCTCCGCCGCGTAGTCGAGGCACAGCGCCATGGCATCGACGATGCCCGTATCGGGGGAGACGAGCGCCGCCACCGCAGACACGTCGGGCTCCTGCGCCGCCACCGCCGCGGCATCGACGATCTCGAGCCCCGGCGCACCATTCGCCGTGCCGCTCGTGCAGATGGCCTCGAGCGCCGCAACCTCGCCGGACTCGGTTGCCACCACGAGCTTGCCGGTGCGCCGGTGGGAAACCCCGCGCGCTTCGCAACGCGCGTAGAGTGCCTCGCGGCCAGCCCGGCACAGGCGAGCCTTCAGGCTCGCCTCCGGGTAGTAGAGCCCGGCGTGCACCACCTCGCTGTTGCGCGAGGTGGTCTCGCCGCCCGGGCGTTCGTTTCTCTCGACCACGATCACCGAGCGGCCGGCCCTCGCCAGGAACGCGGCGCAGGCCAGCCCCACCACTCCAGCACCAACAATCGCGACGTCGGTCGCCGATTGCATGCTCAGACCGGGTCCTATCCCTTCCACTCGGAGCGCACCGAACCGAACAAGAGTGCGAAGAAGAGGCGCCTGCGTCCTCGGTCCAACAGCATTACGGCCGACGAGACCAGGTAGAGCGCGATGAAAACGTAACGCACCTCGGTACTCGCGAACATGAACTGGCCGCCGAAAAGGGCGGCCAGCCCCAAGGCCTCGATGCGAGTGAAGCGAAGATCGCAGATGATCAGAACGGCGAACAGTGACTGTGCAGACGTGAGGATGAGTTCCTGAGTCTGCCGATCATCCAAGGGAAGTCCGGAGAGATTGCCAGCCGAGAGCGCAAATGCGATGGGGATCGCTCCCACCAGCAGCGTCCACTGGTTCACCTTCGAGGAGATCAGCGCCCCGATACCCACGGAGCCCCGCAGGCGCAGGGCGAAGAGCGTCGCGATCAGGAATTCGGGCGATTCGGATGCGAGCGGTGCCACCCACTGGACGAGTAAGAACTCGTCGATATCGCGGTAGCGCCCGATTTCCACCAGGCTTTCCGCAAAGGGCTCGGCCGAGATGAAGATTCCCCAGGCGGCGAAGGCAAAGAGGCCGACGGCCCAGAGGCGACGACCCCAGTCGCCAAACTCACGGTCGAAGAGTGCTGCGGGACCGACCAGTTGAACCTCCTCGGATTCGCTGCGCATGGCCGAGTAGGCGTAGAGAAGAAAGATCGCCAAGAGCACCGCAGCGTCGAAAAGATTCACGGTCCCCGTGAGTGGAATCAGAAAGGAATAGGCCGTGGCCCACAGAAGAAAGCGAATCTCGAGCGTCTGGCGCGGGTGGATCAGCAACTCGGGCGCCCGCGAGCGCCAGCAGAAGATCAGCACCACCAACGCCCAACCGAGCCCGATCAGGAGCCGGTTTGCGCCGGTCATATTCGCAATGGCATAGGGGGCGTAACTCGGGTCCTTGCCCGCCGTCCAGGCAAAATGCAGGTCGATGGCGTACTCGGGAAGCACGGAGACCAGCGCGAGCACGAGAATGGCCAGAGCCTGGGGAATGTCGCGCTCGGCGAGCTCGGTGGCCCATGAGAGCAGGAAGGCACCGCCCAGGATCGCCAGGCCAGAAAGCGCCGCCACGGCCTCCGCCGGCAACGGAAAGCCGTGAAAGTTGTGACACACCATCCACGGAACCGGCAGCAGCCCCGCGCCCGTGAAGGCGAGAACGTCGCGCTTTCGGTTGCGTGACGCGGCGGCTGCGGCCATCAGAACGGCGCGCCGAACTCGCTCTCGTAGCGGGACCGGAACTCGTCGAGGTCGATCTCGAGATTCTGCGCACCCGCCGTCTGGATCTGGAGCGCTCCGAAGAGGCTCCCCATGCGTCCCGCCACGTCCCAACCATGACCTTCGGAACGGCCGAAGAGCAGCCCGGCGCGATACGCATCGCCACAACCCGTGGGATCCACGATCTGCGCGGCGGAAACTGCCGGAATGTGCATCGACCGCGCACCCTCTCGGATCTCGGATCCGTGCTCGCCCTTGGTGATCACGACCGTCTCGCAGCGCTCGCCTAACTGCTCCTCGCTGAGTCCCGTCTTTTCGACGGTGAGCGACCACTCGTAATCGTTCACCACGTAGGCCGTGCAGCCCTCGAGCATCTCGAGCAACTCCGGTCCGTCGAGCATCGGCAGCCCATGGCTTGGGTCGACGTAAGTCGAAATACCGCGCCGCTTGAGCTCACGGGCATGGTCGAGCATCGCCTGTTTGCCGTCGGCGGAAACGATGGCGAGAGAAGCCTCCGGCTCCAACTCGGCGATACTCGCCTCGTGAGCTCGGGCCATAGCACCTTCGTAGAAGGCCCAGATCTGGTTATCGTCGAGGTCCGTGGTGACAAAGGCCTGAGACGTCCTCACGTCCGGCAGAATACGGATCGCGTCGCGGCGGATACCGTGACGGTCGAGCCATTCGGCGTAGGAGCCGAAATCGTTTCCGACAGTTGCCAGGATCAGCGGATCTGCACCGAGACACCGCAGCAGAAAGGCGATGTTTCCGGCGACACCGCCAAATTGGGTATCGAGGCTCTCGATGTTGAAGGAGACGTTCAGCATGTGCAGCTTGTCGGGAAGAATGTGGTTCTCGAATCGGTCCGGAAAGACCATGATGTGATCGAGAGCCAACGAACCGGATACCAGAATCGACATGCCACCTCCGAACGGCGCAGTCTCGCCGGATGCCGCCCGAGCGTCAATGGGGCCCGGCCGGTAGACTCGTTCCCATGCGCATCGCGGACCGCTACGGTGAAAACCGCCCGGTCTTCTCCTTCGAATTCTTCCCCCCGAAAACGGACAAGGGCTTCCAGAACTTGTACGCAACGGTACGGGAGTTGAAGCGCCTGAACCCGGACTTCGTCTCCGTCACCTGGGGCGCGGGCGGGTCCACGCGGGCCAGGACGGTCGAGAGCACGCTGCAGATCCAACAGGAGATCGGGGTCACGGCGATGGCTCACCTCTCGTGTATCGGCTCGACGCCGGACGAACTCGTGGAGACACTGGAACGTCTCGAGGCGGGCGGCATCCAGAACATCCTCGCGCTGGGCGGTGACCGGCCCGAGGGCTACGTGGCGCCGGCCGGATCCTTCACCTACGCGAGCGAGTTGGCCGAATTCATCCGCGGCCGCTGGGGCTTCTGCCTGGGCGGAGCCTGCTACCCGGAGACACATCCGGCGGCAGCGAGCCCCGAGGCCGATCTCGAAAACCTGAAGCACAAGGTGGCGGGGGGGGTCGAGTTCCTGATCACCCAGCTCTTCTTCGACAACGCCGACTACTTCGAATTCGTCACCCGCGCTCGCGCTGCGGGGATTGGGCTGCCCATCGTTCCGGGCATCATGCCGGTGCTGAACGTTCGCAGTGTCCGGCGCATGACGACACTCTCGGGCGGCCGGATTCCCGACGAACTCCAGGCGGCGCTCACCCGCGTCGAGGGCGACGACGACGCGACCCGCGACGTCGGCATCGAGTGGGCCACGCTCCAATGCCGCGAATTGCTCGAGCGCGGTGCACCCGGCATCCACTTCTACACCCTCAACCGAAGCCGCGCGACCCGCGCGATCTTCCAGCACCTGCTCGAACGATGAGCACCGGCCCGCTTCGCATCGCCGTGCTGCTCTCGGGCTCGGGGACGAGCCTCGAGAACCTGTGTGAGCGCATCGACGCGGGCGACCTCGACGCCGAGGTCTGCGCGGTGATCGCGTCGAAGGCGAAGGCCGGGGGGCTCGAGCGCGCGCGGCGCCGGGGCATTCCCGCCTTCGCCGTGCCGCGCCGCGAGCACCCGGACGTCGGCGCCTTCAACGACGCCCTGCACGCCCTACTCGAGCGCCACGCGCCAGACCTGGTCGCCCTGCTCGGTTTCCTCTCGCCCTTCGAGACCCGGGGGCAATACGACGGGCGCACCCTCAACGTGCACCCGGCGCTGATCCCCGCCTTCTGCGGCCAGGGCATGTACGGCCGGCGCGTCCACGAGGCAGTGCTCGAGGCCGGGGTCAAGCTCACCGGCGCCACCGTCCACTTCGTCGACGCCGAATACGACCACGGGCCGATCATCCTCCAGGAGGCCGTCGCCGTTCGCGACAACGACACCGCAGAGTCACTCGCCGAGCGCGTGCAGGCCGCAGAGCGGCGAATCGTGCCCGAGGCGATCCGCCTGTTCGCCGAATCGAAGCTCACCATCGAGGGCCAACGAGTCCGCATCAAGGAGTGATGTATCCATGTTCATCGCCATGAACCGCTTCCGCGTGAACCCCGAACGCGGGAGCGAATTCGAAGAACACTGGCGCCAGCGGGAAACCTATCTCGCGGAGGTGCCCGGCTTCCGGGCCTTCGCCCTGCTGCGCGGCGACGAGCCCGGGGAGTACATCTCGCACTCGACCTGGGAGACGCGTGCCGCCTTCGAGGCGTGGACGAAGAGCGAGCCGTTCCGCAAGGCCCACGCCCAGGCCCACACGCCCGAGGGCGTGCTGGTGGGCCCCCCGCGGCTCGAGACCTTCGAGGCCGTGCTCGAGCACTAGCGCCGGACCGGCGCCCATAGCCCCCTGCCCTTGCTCATGATTTTCGCCATTGACCCAATGGCGAAAAAAAGACGAAACTCTGTATATGCCTCACCCTCCCCGCCCGGCGGCCGCCCGTGCCGTCGATGACCTGCTGCGCGATCTCGGCCCCCGGCTGCGGCGCGGAGGAGTGCCCGAAGCGCCGGCCGGGCGCTTCGCGACGGGCATCACAGACATCGACCGCCTGCTCGGCGGCGGCTTCCCGCGCGGGCGGCTTTCGGAAATTGCGGGTGCGCCCTCCTCGGGGCGCACGTCGCTGGCGCTCGCGCTTCTGGCCGGAGCGACGCGGGCCGGCGAAAGCTGCGCCGTCGTGGATGCAGCCGACGGCTTCGACCCGCGGGCTGCCGCGTCCGCCGGTGTCGCGCTGCCGCGCGTGCTCTGGGTGCGCGCGCCGGGCCTGCGCGAAACCCTCCTCGCCAGCGAGCGCGTGCTCGAAGCCGAGGGCTTCGGGCTGCTCCTCCTCAACGCGACGGGACGCGAAGCTCCCTCTGCAGACTTCATGCGCCTCGCCCGAAAGGCGGCGGAAACGCAAACGGCGCTCGTCGCGCTCTCGCTCGAACGCACCGCCGGCACGGCGGCGGCGGTCGCCTTGGAAATGGAACCGGCGCGCGCGCACTTCACGGGCACGCCGCCGCTGCTGGAAGCCGTCGACGTCGTGGCACACCTGGTGCGTCACCGCAGCGCACCCACCGGACGCAGCGTTCGCGTTCGGCTGCGCGCTTCGTGACGTCCGATGCGCGTCGCGTGCTGTCGCGTTCCGAACCTGCCGCTCGCCGCCGCGCTGCGGGCCCATCCCGAGTTCGCCGGGGCACCGCTCGCCATCGCCTCCGGGCCCGACGCCCGCGCCGAAGTGGTGGCCGTTTCTCCCGAGGCCGAGCGCCGGGGCGTGCGGTGCCACACGACCCTTGCGCACGCCCGCTCGGTTTGCGGCGCGCTGCACGTGCGCGTGGCCTCGCCCGCCCTCGAAGGAGCCGCCCGCCAGGCGCTGCTCGACGCGGCGCTCGGCAGCGCGCCGCGCGCCGAGTTGGCGCCCCGGCTCTCGGGGCCGTGGGGCGCCGAGGCCTGCGCCTTCGTCGACGCGGCGGGCGTCGAGGCACTCCACGCCAGTGAAACCGGCTTCGCCAGCGCGCTCGTCGCCCGGGCCGGAAAGCTAGGGCTCCCCGCCTGCGCCGCCGTGGCCTCGGGACGCGCCGTCGCACGCCTCGCCGCACGGCGCGCCGCTGCGGGCGAGGTGCACGTGCTCACGCCGCACAAAGAGAGCACCTTCCTGGCCGCACTGCCCCTCGAAATTTTCGACCCGGACGACGCGACCCTCGAGAAGCTCACGCGCTTTGGTGTCCGCAGCACACGCGACTTGCTGCGTCTGCCGCGCCGGGCCCTGGCCACGCGCCTCGGTCCGCGAGTGCTCGAACTCATTGCCCTGGCGCGCGGCGCGTTGCGGGAAATGCCACTTGCGCCCGCGCCCGAAGGCCGCCTCGTCGAAGCCGCCGACCTGGAATTCGCCGTCGACCGCATCGAGCCGCTCGTCTTCGTGCTCGGCGGGCTCCTCTCGCGGCTGCTCGCCCGGCTCGAAGCGCGGCACCTGGCCTGCAGCGCGCTCCAGCTGCGCCTCACCCTCGAAACGGGCGGCCGCGACGCGCGCCGCGTGGGGCTCGCCGCTCCGACCCTCGACCGGCGCGTGCTCGTGCGGCTGCTGACCCAGGCGCTCGAAAGCAGCCCGCCCGCGGCCGCCGTGGAAAGCGCCGCCCTCGAAGCCGAGAGAAGCCCGCTCCGGGCCGACCAGCTCGATCTCTTCCGCCCCGCCGGTCCCGCACCCAATGCACTGGGCCGCGTCGTCGCCGGCCTGCAGGCGCTCTGCGGCGAGGGCCGCATCGGAAGCCCCGCGGTCGCAGACGACCACCGGCCCGAGCGCTTCGAGATCACTTCGCCCGGGGCCTCGCTCGCCTGCAAGGTTCGAAAAACCCGCGCTGCACACGAGACGCCTCGGCTCGCCACCCGGGCGCTGCGCCCGCCGGTCGCCGCACAAGTCCAGCTGCGGGGGAGCCACCCCGTACAGGTGCGAAGCGCGCTGGCCCACGGCGCCGTGGTTCATGCGGCCGGGCCCTGGCGCACCACCGGCGGCTGGTGGTCGCCCGAAA
>PVBE011779536.1_pt1 | contig 97651 bp, 111 predicted proteins | sample 1631181 | NCBI WGS metagenome assembly PVBE01 (sample SAMN08397723, study PRJNA350692) | Marine metagenome, whole genome shotgun sequencing project. | isolation source: water | place: Pacific Ocean | collected 2012-04
GATATAAGGGTAAAATCTTCTTTATCCGAGGAAGATGTTTTTTTTACACTCTACAATGCTGTTGAAATGAAAAGCATACTTCAGGAAAGGGCATCAAAGGCCTTTCACGAAAATGCAATTGAGCAGGGAGTGATTGAAAAATGTGCGGCATATGCAGCCAGAGAGCATGGGGATGCAAGGAAAGCAATAGAATTGTTAAGGGTTGCCGGTGAGTTAGCTGAAAGGAGCAAAAACGAAAAAGTATCATTTGAGCATATTGATGAAGCAGAAGAAAAGCTTGAAAGGGAAAAAATATTTGACATCATAAAAACACAACCAAAACAATTCCAGGCAGTTTTATATTCAATAATAACACTAAAAAACAAAAACTCAATAGTATACACCGGAGAAATTTACGACCTTTACAAAAAAATATGCTTTAAGATAGGATTAAGGCCGTTAACACAGAGAAGAGTATCTGATATCATTGGGGAATTTGAGCTTATCGGGATCATTAATACTAAGACAATATCCAAGGGAAGGTATGGCAGGACAAGGGAAATAACCATGTCTATTCCGTCTTCCACTAATCCATTAACTAAAAAAATTCTCGAAGAGGAGTTATCTATAGCCTAAAAATGCAAAAGCTGGAAACAAAGAAAAAAGACATCGTGAATTTTTTCCTAAAGAAAGGTATGCTTGTAAGCCAGGATATATTAGAACACCTGGAAGACAAAAAAAACCTTGCAGAAGTTCACAAGCTGGTTGAAACCAACTATGCCAAAGACATATCAGTTCTTAACAAAAAAATCAAATATCTTTTTGAACAGATCGTAAAGGATGAACTTGAAAATACTAATGAAAAAAAAACCCCAGATTCGGAAAGCAACGTCAAAGTTGTTTATTCTTATAATGGAACCGCAAAAAAAAGAGAGGCCAATGACTTTATACAATATTTCAACAATAGGTTCAGAACACTGCAGCAAATTCTAAAACAAAGACCGGAACTGCACAACAGACTTTCGATAAACCGGCTGGCCAATAAAAAAGACAGGGAGCAGATATCTGTTATTGGCATGGTCAGGGACAAGCAGCAAACAAAAAACGGAAACTATATGCTGACCATAGAAGACAACACAGGCTCTATAAGGATAATAATAACCAAAAACAAGCCCAAACTGTTCAAGGTTGCCCAGGATATTGTGCTGGATGAAGTGATTGGCATCACAGGAGCCAATGGCGACAACATAATATTTGTAAATAATATATCTTTCCCAGACATACCTCTTGACAGGGAAATAAAAAAGGCAAAGGAAGAATCATATGCACTGTTCCTTTCTGATATCCATGTGGGATCTAAAAATTTTTTAAAGGAAGACTTTAACAGATTTTTAAAATGGATAAACTGCGACCTAGGCAATGAAGAGCAAAGACAAATAGCATCAAGAGTCAAGTATATATTTGTTTTAGGTGATTTAGTGGATGGGTGTGGCATATACCCCAACCAGGAGAAAGAGCTTGAGATAAAAGATATAAAAGAGCAGTATGAAGAATGCGCAAACCTTCTCAGCAAAATACCTTCAGATATAAAATTAATAATATGCCCGGGAAACCACGATGCGATGAGGGTTGCAGAGCCGCAATTGCCTATTTACAGGGATTTCGCAGAATCCCTCTATAATCTGCCTAATGCAACCATGGTTTCAAATCCATCAATCATAAACATACACTCCTCAGCCGGTTTTTCCGGATTTGATGTTCTTCTTTACCACGGCTATTCTTTTGATTTTTATGTTTCTGAAGTCGCTTCAATAAGAAATAATGGAGGATATGACCGGGTAGATCTTATAATGAAGTTTTTACTGCAAAAAAGGAATTTAGCTCCCTCCCACACATCAACCCTTTATGTCCCGGATACAGAACTCGATAATTTAGCCATAAACAAAGTTCCTGATTTCTTTGTAAGCGGGCACATCCATAAAGCCGTTGCAGCAAACTATAGGAACGTTACTTTGATTTCCGGAAGCTGCTGGCAAAGCAAAACAACATTCCAGGAGAAAGTAGGGCACAATCCAGAACCGAGCCGCGTCCCTATAGTAAACTTACAAACAAGGCACGTAAAAATGCTAAAATTAGGAAATTAAAATGAAGCAGCAAATTGAAAATTATTTCAAAGAAATAGACAAAAAGGTAGTTGATGCATATAAAACAGCAAATAAAGCCAGGAAAAAAGGATATGATCCTGAAGACGAAGTCAACATAACCTTAGCTAAAAACATGGCTGAGAGGGTAGAGGGGTTGGTAGGAGCACTAATCCCGGATATTATAAATTCAGGCCTTTCCAGGCAAATACAATCATTAGAGAAAAAATACGGCAAATCGGATTTAAGGGTTGCATTATCAATATCTCTGGAGGTTGTCAAGGAAAAATTCTGCAAATTTGAAAATAAGGTCAGGGCAATGGAAGCAGGCATAAGGGTTGGCTTGGCATACCTTACCATGGGGGTTGTATCAAGTCCTCTCGAAGGCTTTGTAGAGTTAAAATTGAAGAAAAGGCAGGATGGAAAAGAATATTTTTGCCTGATGTACTCCGGGCCTATAAGGAGCGCCGGAGGAACAGCAGGTGCCCTCTCTGTTGTCATAGCAGACAATATAAGAAAAAACATGGGTTACGATGTGTTTGATGCTACAGAAAAAGAAATAAGAAGAACGGTCACAGAACTTTATGATTATCATGAACGGGTCACAAACTTACAATATCTTCCGAGCGAAAAAGAGATAAGATTTCTTGTCAAAAATCTCCCGGTGCAGATAGACGGAGACTCTTCAGAGAAAATAGAGGTGTCTAACTACAAGGACCTGGGGAGAATAGAGACAAACAACATAAGAAGCGGGCCTTGTCTTGTGCTAGGAGAATGCATAGCGCAAAAAGCTTCTAAAGTCTGGAACCTGATATCCAGGGGAACAAAAGATTTCGGGCTTGAGAACTGGTCTTTTCTGGAAGAGTTCCTCTCATTACAAAAAAAGGCTAAGGCAAAAGACACAGACACAGGCAAACTCCTGCCAGTTTATACATTTATCCAGGATTGTGTGGCCGGAAGGCCTGTCCTGACATATCCTCTGGCAGCAGGAGGATTCAGGCTCAGGTATGGGAGAAGCAGGAATTCAGGATATTCTGCAACATCAATTCATCCTGCTACTATGATCATATCTAACAAGTACCTTGCTACCGGAACACAATTAAGAGTAGAAAGGCCAGGCAAAGCAGCTGCTATAACTGTTTGCGACAGCATTGAAGGGCCCATAGTAAAATTAAAAGATGACAGCGTGATAAGGCTGGAAAATGAAAGCCTGGCAAAACAACATGAAAGCGAAATAAAAGAGATATTATTTTTAGGAGATATACTTGTAAGCTATGGGGATTTCTATAACAGGGCGCATACTTTACTGCCTCCAGGCTATTGCGAAGAATGGTGGAGCCTGGAAGCAGAGCGCGCAAGCGTCGATATATTAGGAACATTTGATTTAGAAAAATTGGCCCAGTTGCTGGAAACAGAAAAATCATCTTTAGAAATTTTATTCAAAGATCCTATAAACACCCAAATAAATGCAGCAACAGCATTCAAAATATCAAGAAAATTAAAAATACCGCTGCACCCAAAATTCACATATCACTGGGGTCTTGTCACAGCAGAAGATTTTTCCCATTTGTTAAAGCTAATTGTAAATTCAAAGCTGACATCAAACAACAGCATTGTAACAAAACTGGTGATTACATATGAAGACAGCCTAAAATCCATATTTGACAATATCGGGCTGCCACACTTAGTTGTTAACAAAGAATTCATAGTCATAGAAAATGACGATGCACATGCAATTTCAGAAATTTTTCATTTGAATTCAAATGATAGAATTAAATTTGAGGATAAAATAAATGACAATTCTTCCGAGGAAGGGTTATATTTAATCAATACGATTTCTGATGTAAAAATTAGAGATAAATCTGGGGTGTTTATAGGAGCAAGGATGGGAAGACCTGAAAAAGCAAAGATGAGAAAATTAACCGGCAGCCCACATACATTATTTCCTGTTGGGGGGGAAGGCGGCAGATTAAGGTCTTTCCAAAGTTCTTTTGAAAGCAATAAAATAAGCGCGGAATTTCCATTATATCGCTGCGACAAGTGCAATAAAAACACAATTTTCAGCATATGTGAAACATGCGACAAAAAAACAACACAAAAATATCACTGCAGAATTTGCGGAACATCTGAAAACAATGAATGCAGTCATGGCCCAATGCCAGCATATTCTGAACAAACAATCGCTATAAAAGATTATTTTGATGGATACCTAAAAAAACTCAAAATTAAGACATATCCAGACTTAATAAAGGGAGTTAGGGGAACATCAAACAAAGAACATATACCTGAACATTTTGTAAAAGGCATATTCAGGGCAAAATATGATATTTGCGTCAATAAAGACGGCACTACAAGATATGATATGACACAACTGCCTATAACCCATTTCAAGCCTAAAGAAATAAAAACCACTGTAGAGATGCTTAGAGAGCTTGGATACACTAAAGATATATCGGGAAAAGAACTCAAACAGGAAAACCAGATACTTGAGATAATGCCCCAGGATATAATCCTGCCTTCCTGCGATGAAAGCCCGGAACTAGGTGCAGATAAAATACTTCTCAAGACTTCTTTTTTTATTGATGATATTTTATCAGAGTTTTATAAACTTAATAAGTTTTATAATATGAAATCTGAAAAGGATATTACCGGGGCTCTTGTTAGTGTATTAGCGCCCCATACTTCTGCAGCAGTTGTTGGCAGGATTATAGGATTTTCAGGAACACAAGGGTTTTTAGCACACCCTATGTTCCATGCAGCTACAAGGAGAGACTGCGATGGAGATGAGGCTTCTGTAACTTTATTAATGGATGCTTTGCTTAACTTTTCAAAACAATTCCTTCCCGGCACGAGAGGATCAACACAAGACGCACCCCTAGTTTTGTCATCTAAACTAATACCCTCAGAAGTGGATGACATGGTTTTTGACCTGGATATAGGATGGAAATACCCTTTGGAATTTTATGAAGCCTGCATGGATTTTAAGCAGCCATGGGAGGTAGAGATTGAAAGATTTGGCAGCAGGTTGGATAAAGAAAACCAGTATTCTGGACTTGGTTTCACCCATAACGTGTCAAGCATTAATGGTGGTGTTAGATGTTCTGCATACAAAACAATACCTTCAATGGAGAAAAAAATCAAGGGGCAGATGGACCTAGCAGATAAAATAAGGGCTGTAGACGCATCAGATGTTGCAAAGCTAGTGATAGAAAAACATCTTATTAGAGATATAAAAGGCAACCTGAGGAAATTCTCAATGCAGCAGTTCAGGTGCAGCAATTGCAATGAGAAATACAGGAGACCTCCATTGATCGGAAAATGCATAAAGTGTGATGGTAAGATAATATTTACGATATCAGAGGGTTTTATAATAAAATACCTTGAGCCGGCAATATCCCTTGCTGATAAATATGACCTGCCATTATACTTAAAACAAACTCTCGAACTGACAAAAAGAAATGTGGAAAGCGTGTTTGGAAAGGAAAAAGAGAAACAGGAAGGCCTTGGGAGATGGTTCGGATGAGATTAAAAAACCCAAAATAATATCCTATACTCTTGCCTTGATAGAATGCCTTGCACCGCAAGCCAAGCATTTCAAAAAATTAAAATTACCTTCTTTCTCTATTTTTGTGTCTGGCTTGCTGCATTCGTAACAAAAAACATAGGAATTTGAGTATTGTTTTATTTTTTCATTTATCCTTGATGCCGGGACTTTAGTGCCGATAATAACACTGCCGCTTTTTTTTATTTCTCCTGGTGTTGCAAGTTCCCTTAATATGAATTTCAGCAGGTGTTCCGGCTCTCTATGAAGAAGATTTGCTATCTGCAAAAAATTGCTTATTACAGTCTTATTCCCCTGTATATGGCCTTTTACCTTTGGTATCTCAAACCTTTCTTTCTGGAAAACATGTTCAGGCAGCCCTTTCCTGGCTTCCTCTAATAACTTTTTGTATTCTTCCATTACTGATAGAAGTTCAGGTTTTTTTAAAAGGATTTTGTTTTTAGAAGATTAATAAGACATGTCTAATTAAAACTCCTATTCAATAATAAAATATATAAACCCCAAATCAAAAAACTAACTCATGGTGTTAGAATCCATCCTCAATCCGTTAAAGGCTGAAAGAAGGCCATGGGAAATGTTTTTTATCGGCTTTTTGTACGCTTCTGTCGGAATATTGCTTTCTTTGTGGATATTTAAAGACCAGGCAAGCTTAATAATGGTTTTTCTTACAGTCATGGCTTGTGTTCCTATAGTGTATAACACAATGAAGCTGGAAGAAAGCAAAGATATGAAAATATCAAAAGAAAAATTACTTTTGAAAGAGCATAACAAAGCTATAGTATTTCTGATGTTTCTTTTTCTTGGAATAACTTTATCTTTTGTGACATGGTATGTTTTTCTGCCTTCTGAAACCACAAACATTGTCTTTGATAAGCAGACAAGCACAATTCAGGCTATCAATAACAAGGTTTCAGGGAACGCTTTCATACAATTTTCGGTATTCACAAAAATATTATTAAATAATATAAAAGTTCTGGCATTCGCAACTTTGTTTGCTTTTATTTATGGAGCAGGAGCAATATTTATTTTAACATGGAATGCAAGCGTTATAGGAGCAGCTATAGGAAATTTTATCAGGTCAAATATTAGCGAGTATGCAAGCGCCATAGGCCTTTCGCAATTTTCAAATTACTTCAGTGTTGTTTCAATTGGGCTGTTAAAATATTCATTGCATGGTATCCCGGAGATGCTGGCTTATTTTTACGGAGGCCTGGCAGGAGGAATAATATCCATTGCTATAATCAAAGAACACTACAAAAGTGAAAAATTTGCTCACATTGTCTTTGACATTTCAGAACTGCTTATCATTTCACTTTCATTTCTGCTTATCGCAGCGCTCATAGAAGTATACATAACTCCAATTTTGTTTTAGTGGCAGGGCTTTAGGATTTTTTTTGCTTTATTTTGGGTTAGTATGAAAGTCAGATTGGTGCTTATGCGGGGCCTTAGCACTCTTCTCAACTTCGCATACTGCGTATGCTCAGGTCGTATAACACCTCCTGCGGAGCTATATCCATTGGCAATTTACGCATAAGCACCAACGTTGCATTATTCCAACACTTTTAATTTTCCAGGCTTTACTTCAAAAACATCCCCTTCTTTTAAAAGCATATTAACCAATTTATCTGCATCTTTATTTTTTGAATATATTTCTTCTATAGACACACCTTCCCCTTTATCCAGCTCCTTTATCAGATTAACAATTTCATTTGAAGGGCTTAAGTCAACAATTTCTTTATTTCCCGTATTGTCTTCAGCCGCAGGAATTCCAACAACAGGCGCTTTGCTAACATCTCTCTTTAACTCCAGTTTTCTTACTTCTGCCCACTTTGAATCAATTTTTTTAATACTCTCGATAAGTATATATTTTTCTGCTGAAAATTCCCTTGGCCTCCCGATTATAATTACAATATCACTCACATTTATCTTATCAAGCAGCGCATTATCTTCAAATATTCTTGCGCTTATCTCTCCAGTACCATCATCAATCAGGATATTTTTATGATTATCTGTATCTAATTTCTGGACAACAACACCTATGACATTAACCCTGGAAATTTCCAGGCCGTTTATTTTCAGATAATTTGGTTCAAAACCCTCTCTTTTTATGTAATCAGAATCAAGCATATCTTTTATTCCTGTCTTATATGCAATCTGCCTTTTTTGTATTGTCCGGTTTTCTAGCTCTGGCATTTTGGATCATAATTTTTGTATGAAAGACCTTCTGGGCTCAAATATCTCGCCAACCCTCTTTAATTTTTCCAAAACTTCCTCAACCTTCTCCCCAGCAATACCTTTATTTTTTGCCTCCTCTATGACATCATCAATAGGAATTGTTTTTCCAAGCTTATTTTCAAGATCACCAATAATCTCTTTTACAATGCTTATATAATTCCTTTGAGAAGCAGAGATTCCTGTAGCAATCCTGTCAATATCTATCTTCCCGGTTTCTCTATCTAAACCTACTTGCTTAAGGCAATATTCTACAAGATCAATGGCTCTTTTCGCATCGCTCTTTGTTGCCTTTTCACTTAACCTCAACCTTGCAGATGCCTCTGTTAGCCTGACAAGCGCTTCCAGTTGTCTTGGGGATATAGGTATAGGGTTAATGTTATCATCTGATCCTCCGCTTGCGCGCATCTTAAGATAGAATTCTTGAATCTCTTCCAGAGCAGAATCCTCGAGCTTTGGAACTATCCTTTGTTTTGCGTATGCAATGTATTTTTTTAAAAAATCAGTGGGTATTTCAGGTTCGTGAAGATCAGGGGTCTGGTGCAATTCCAGGATGTGGCTTGCCATCTTTTTATCTTTATTTTCATCAGGAAGATCTTTAATCGGAAATATTAGGTCAAACCTATTGATAAGAGTAGGAGGCAAATTTATCTGTCCTGCAATCATTTCATAAGGGTTAAACCTGCCGAATTTTGGGTTGGCTGCTGCAAGGACAGTAGTGCGGGAAATCAACGTGGCCTGTATATTTGCTTTAGAAATGCTGACAGTCTGCTGCTCAAGCGCTTCGTGCATTGCAGCCCGGTCTTCCGGGTTCATCTTATCCATCTCATCAATTGCACATATTCCGTTTGAAGCTAATACCAAAGCTCCTGCTTCTAAGCTCCATCCTTTCAGGAATTCATCTCTTACAACAGATGCAGTAAGGCCGGCTCCAGAAACACCTCTGCCGCTTACATATCTTCCTTTTGGAGCTATGGTCCCTATCCTTTTAAGCATCGCGCTTTTTCCTGAGCCAGGATCTCCAACAAGCAAAATGTGAGTATCTCCCCTGCTGACTACTTTATCGCTTCTTATTTTTCTCACACCCCCAACAAGCTGCAGAAGCAAAGCCTCTTTTACTTCATCATATCCATAAATTGATGGAGCAACAGAATCAATAAGTTTAGAATATAGCTTAGGGTCTTGTGATAAATCAACAATTTCCTTTTCTTCCTCTTCTGTTATGTCGACTTCATAAAATGTCTCTTCAACTGCCTTGACATAATTTGCATCAATAATCAAATCAAATTTAGTTGATTTTGTCCCTACTCTGGATATGATTGGAACTTCTTTTACCATACCAACAACATCAATCTTGCTTCCGGGATTTGTATTTCTTTCGCTTAAAGGGCTGACTAAGTCATTGCTGAGAAAAAGGCTTATTCTTTTTGGCTGTTCTCCTCCTTCCAAACTTTCAGGAGTTTCTTCAAGCACAATCCCCTGGGCATCAACAAGCTCTTTACTTAAAAGATTAAATTTTCCTTTTCTCCCGCAGCCGCATCTTGAAGGCTCTTTAAAGCTCCCATCCAGCTGCAGCACATTAATCACATTGCCGCATACAGGACATTCAAATTTTGCACTTGTAACCTGGGGCCTTACATCGGATTTCTGCCTTACAACACCCTCTGCTTTTATGAATTTGCCAATATGCTTGCTCCTTATGTTGCTGATCATAAGCTTCTGGCTGTCAGGCAGATTTTCAAACCTGACCTTGAACCCTTTTATATCTTCAAGGTCAAACTGCTCTACAGCCAGCTCTGCAGCCTTTATAGCATCTTCAGGATTCTCTAACAGGCCATTTGCCAAATCAAGATCAAATTTAGAAAGCTCTGCAAAATCCACCACAACATATTTATGGTCTTTTCTTAGGTTTTCAACAATCTGAGTATAGTAATATGACTCTATAAATTCATGAAAACGATTTATTTGCTCTGTTGCATCAATTTTTATTAATTCCTGCATGAACTAAATACACCTCTTGTGATTTAAAAACCTTACGCGTGAATGTCCAGTGGGCACATACAAAATAAAAAGAAATAAATCAGGACTAAGCTTTAACTTTCTTGAGATTTTCTACCAGCTTGTCAACTGCTGCATGCACCTCATTCTCACTTTTAGTTCCAGTGCATACTATCTTTCCATTACTGAACAATAAAAATGTTGCCTGCGGATTATTCTTTCCTGGAGGCAGCTTATAAACCAAACCGGGAAACTGCTCTGGCTCGTATTCAACATGCTGCAGTTTTGTTGCAAGCACATTTAAGTTTAAGTCCATGCCCACCCCTCCAGAAGCCACAATATTCTGGATCTTGATTTCCGGCTTTACAGTAATCTTGACATTTATCTTTTCCAGGCTCTTGATTATCTTTTTTATGCTCTCCTGGACTTTTTCAATGGTCCTGGCCCCTGTACAGACAATTTTGCCCGAGCTGAAGATTAAAGCAGATGTTTTAGGCTCTTTTATCCTTATTACAAGTCCCGGAAACTGCTCTGGATTGTATTCAGTATTGCTTAATGTAGCAGCCATTTTTTCCAATGGTATGTCATGCTCTAATGAAGCAGAAACAACAATATTAACGATTTTGATATCTCTATTAACTTTTTTAGCCTTAGCCATTTATATTACCCCCAACATAAATTTTGTTTATAAAGCCTCAAAAACAGGGTTGTATTTAAATACTTTTGTCTTTAAATAGCAGGATTTTGATATCAATATTATAGAAGATATGCCTCCTTTGTTTCCCATGGAACTTTTAATTAACTACAATATAGAAAATAAATGATTTAAACCAATAAATTTACTCTTAACAACAAATAGTTTTTGTTATTTTACAGTAACAAAAAAACAGTAACATTTAAATATAATAACACAATACTTCTGTATATGCTACATAACCAGGAAACAATAAAAAGGATAAAATCACTAGGGCTGAATACTTACGAAGTCAAAATATGGGCCGCTTTATTGAGCAGGGGCACATCTACAGCAGGTGAGCTTTCTGATATAGCCAATGTTCCAAGAAGCAGAAGTTATGATGTTCTCGAGAGTTTAGAAAAAAAAGGCTTTGTTGTCATGAAGCCAGGAAAACCAATAAAATATCTTGCTGTTGAGCCAAAAGAAGTTCTGGATAATGTAAAAAAACAGATTGAACAAAAAACCCACAAATTAATATTAGACATCAAAAGCAAAAGTTTCAATGATTTAATAAACAACCTGCAGGAGATGCACGAAAGCAATACAAATACTGTTGGAGATACAACTGCTATCCTCAAAGGAAACAAAAATATCAGAAAACATCTGGAATATTTATTTAAGAACGCTAAAAAAGAGATAATTATGTCTGAGGACCAGGAACTAAAACAACACTTAGGGGCAGCAGGTAAAATAAAGAATATAAACAAAAACATTGAAATAAAATCACACGACTCAAAAATGAGATTATACACAATCGATAATGATAATTCCTTGATATTTCCCCTTAGCGGGCTGGATGTTCATCCGGATTATGATTTTTGCATCTGGGTTAAGCACAAAGAAACAACAGAGTTTTTGAAAGGCATCTTAAGCCAGGCAATATAAGCACAACAAATAATTTTCTTATATACTTTCTAAGTCACTTAAAAAATACGAAAGCTTTTTATATAACATATATCTAAGAGTATAAATTAAATAAAGAGGTGATTTAATTGGCTTTTGGTGTTCAGGAATTAACATTATCCATAATAATAGGCACTTTAGCATCAATAGTCTATTCTTTGAGGGTTCTTGTTTTGATGGAAAGAAGAATTGCCAGGATAGAAGCGCATATCGAGAAAGCTGTCAATAATATAATGAAAGAAGAGATACAGATTGAAAAATCCTTAAAGAAAAAAAGGAAGTGATTTTTATTTAATTTTTCACGATTTCTTCAAATAGCAACCCTTTATTTTTTGCGCTATTAACATCAGCAACAAAGCACTTATCCGTTTCTTCAAGGTCCTCTAAAGAAACAAAAAGCCATTCATGGCCTTTAAACTTTACAGCGATCCACGGCTCTGCGCCAAAATAATCTGCAAAATTTTTTAAATCTTCTATTTCCCTTTTTTCAAAATATTTTTTATGGTCTTTGGTGACTTTACATTCTATAGCTAGTTTCCTTAATTTATTTGATGCAAGTATATCTGCACAAGGATATTTCATTGATCCGCTGCCTGCAACCCTTACAGCTACCCAGGATTTTGTTCCCCAGAACTTATGTATCAGGTCCCTTTCGGCATTTATCCCTTTGCTTTTAAGGCTCATTTTTTATAAATTAATTTTCATAAAATCTTCTGCACATAAAACATCATCAAAGTAATCCCTTGCATCCTCTTCTAATTTTAATGTGTTTTTATAGCGGGCGCTGAAATGTGTAAGAACAAGTTTTTTTGAGCCAGTCCTGTTAGCAAGCTCTGCAGCCTGCTTTGAAGTCATATGCCCATACTCAATACTTTTATCTTCCAGATCAGATGCATAGGTTGCTTCGGATATCAGCAAATCACTGTCTTTTGCGAGCATATCCGCTCCCTTGCACGGCACAGTATCGCTGATAATCGTTGCCTTTTTGCCTTTTACAATATCTGTCGCATCATCTACATTTATTTTCTTTCCCTTCCACACAATGTTTTTACCATCCTGCAATTTTCCAAGCAATGGCCCATCTGGAATACCTAACTTTTTTGTAAATTTCAAATTTATTTTTCTTTTGTCTTTTTCGATGATGCTATATCCAAGAGTATCAACATTGTGCTCAAGCGACTGCGCTTCTAATATCAGGTCATCACTTTCAGAAAACCTTCCGCTTTTAATATCCCTAACCTGAATTTCAATTTTTCTGTCAAACAAAAATGTTTTAAACAAATTTTCCACAAATTTTTTAGTTCCGACAGGACCATAAATATTCAATATATCATTATAATCTGCAGAGCTCATGCTCTGAATCATGCCCGGAAGCCCCAATACATGGTCTCCATGCAGATGGCTGATAAGTATTTTTGTGATTTTAGTCAGCTTGACACCCGCAATTTTCAGCTGCCTTTGCGTGCCTTCCCCGCAATCAACAAGAATCCCTTCAGAGCCATAGCTAACTAAAACAGCACTTTGATTCCTTTCCTTTGTCGGCACCATTGAAGAAGTGCCCAAAAATAAAATTTGCATGTAATCACGAAATCAATTTAACATTAAAATACTTTTCATTTATATTGGGTTTTGTTTGAAAATCAGCGCTTATGCGTAAATTGCCAATGGAGCAAGCTCCGTAGGATCTAGATAGATGACCTGAGCAAAACGCAGTTTTGTGAAGTTGAGAAGAGTGCTAAGGCCCCGCATAAGCGCTGATTTTCTCGAATAAATAATAATAATTTTCAATATAGAAATTAACTAATATACAAAACAAAAACATTTTTAAGTGATATATCAATGCTTATTGTATAAAATGAAAAAAGCCAAGAAAGAGAAAAAGCAAAAACTGGAAAAGGAAGAGAAAGATAAAAAAATAGTCATAACAGAATTTATTGGAGATAATATACTGTCAGAAAACTCCGATGAATCAAGGGAATTATATAACCAGGGCAGGTACGGAACCTTGCTTGATAATGGCAGAGTTCAATTATCTTTAATTGAATCCTTATATCTTCTTGAAAAAAACAGGATTGAGATTTTCAAATCAAAAACCAAAAAAATGGATTTTGATGAATTATCCAAAAAAGCAAAAAAACTCGAGCCGAATTTCTGGATTAGGTATTGTGTTTTCAAGGATATGAGGAATAGAGGCTATATAATCAAAACCGCATTGAAGTTCGGAGCTGATTTCAGGGTATATGACAGAGGTGTTAAGCCAGGAGAAGACCACGCAAAATGGGTTGTATTTCCTGTGTATGAAGGCAATACACTAACATGGCATGAATTTGCAGCAAAAAACAGGGTTGCGCATTCCACAAGGAAAAGATTGCTCATTGGTGTAGTTGATGAAGAGAATTGTGTGAGCTATTGGGAAAGTAGGTGGCTGCGTCCCTAAAAAAGCCACCGGACATGTCACCATCAAAACATATTTAAAACTAAGTTCTTTAGCGTTATAGTATGGACGCAAACGAAAAAATACTATTGCTTGTTAAGGAAAAAGGGCCTGTTTTGCCCGTGCAGCTGTCAAAAGAGATAGATGACAATATCTTAATGACTTCTGCGAGGCTTTCTGAGCTGTCATCTAAAAAACAGATAAAAATATCTTACGTCAAAATAGGGGGATCCCCATTATATTACTTTCCTGGACAGGAACACATGCTTCAGAATTTTTCTGAAAACCTTCACGAAAAGGAGAAAAAAGCGTATGAAATGCTGAAGCAAAATAAAATTTTGCGGGATTCTTCACAGGAGCCAGTCATCAGGGTAGCTTTAAGAGAAATCAAGGATTTTGCAGTTCCATTGCAGGTTAGCTATGAACATAAAAATGAAATATTCTGGAAATGGTACCTGTTCGATAGCAAAGACGCCCAGTCTTTAATTAAGGAGATATTATCAAAAAAAGAAGATATAAAAAAACCAGAATTACCACCTAAACAAGCAATCCCAATACAGGAAAAAATTGAAGAACAAAAAAAACAGCCAGAACAAAAACCTCAGGAATATAAAAAACCAGAAATAATGCAGCATGATAGGCCAACAGAAAAACTAAAAGAAGAAATAAAAAAAGAGCCAGCAAAAAAAACCATAAAAACAGACAAAAACGCCTTTCTAAATAAAATCCACAATTTTCTGGATAAAAACAAAATAAAAATTACCGAAAAATATGAGGTAAAGAAAAATTCTGAAATGGACTTTATAGTTGAGCTTGAAACTTCAATAGGAAACATTAAATATTTCTGCAAGTCAAAAAACAAGAAAAAGATAAATGATGCAGACCTCAGCACTGCCTCTATACAGGCTCAGTCAAAAAACCTTCCGCTTCTATTTTTGACTAACGGAACATTGACAAAAAAAGCAAGCACAATGCTGAACAATGAGTTCAAAAACATCAAATTTAAGGCAATTTAACAGATTTATTTTTATTATAACTAAATATTTGGGTTGTGTAAAATGGGAGTTGCATTTAAAGGCATCATAGTATCACAAGAAACAGACTTGGATTTTTTTAAAAACAAAATCATTATTTTAGATGCCCATAATATCCTTTACCAGTTCATAACTACAATAAGGGGCCGGGATGGGTCCCAGCTTATGGATTCTAAAGGAAATATAACTTCCCATCTTGTTGGCTTGTTTACAAGAACAGCAAATTTAATGCAAAGAGGGATAAAAATTGCATTTGTATTTGATGGAAAGCCTCCGGAATTGAAGCAAAAGACAAGGGAGCAGAGGAAAAAATTAAAACTGGATGCAGAGAGAAAATTCCAGGAGGCAAAAAAAAGAGGAGATGAGGAAGAGATGAAAAAATATGCTTCCAGAACTTCCAGATTAACTAAAGATATGATAGAAGAGTCAAAGAAACTGATATCCTCAATGGGCCTTCCAGTTGTGCAGGCACCTTCTGAAGGCGAAGCCCAGGCCTCGTATATGGTAAAAGAAAACCACGGATTTGCAGTAGGAAGCCAGGATTTTGACTCGTTGATACATGGAGCAACAAGATTAGCAAGAAACCTTTCTGTTGCAGGCAGAAGAAAAAAAGGAAATACAATCGGCTATGAAACCATAAAGCCGGAGCTTATAGGCCTGTCAGAAAACCTTCATAATCTTGGAATTGACTCTGATCAGCTAATAGCGTTGTCAATAATTATCGGGACAGACTATAATCCCGGAGGCATTAAGGGAATTGGGCCTAAAAATGCATTGAAGTTAGTAAAAAAACACAAAAACGACTTTGACTCTTTATTCAAAGAAGTGAAATGGGATGATTTTTTCCAATTTTCGTGGGAGGAAGTGTATTACCTAATTAAGAAGATGCCGGTAACAGATGATTTTAAGCTGGGATGGGGCAATGTAAAAAAAGACGAGCTGTACAAGCTGCTTGTTGATAAGCACGATTTTTCAGAGCAAAGAGTAAATTCAACCCTGCAAAAAATAAATAATGGAACAGCAAAAAAACAGCAAAAATCACTTTCAGATTTCTAAAAAATGACAAACAAGCTAAAAGATTTTTTAAAAAATAAACTAACAAAAAGAGAGCTCGATATATTGCCTGCTTCTTTCGATGTTATAGGAAATATTATGATATTTTCCGATTTTCCGGAACAATTGGAAAAAAAAGAAAAAATAATCGGAAATGAAATATTAAAAAATTATAAGCACATAAGATCAGTCTTCAAAAAAACAAAAAAATTTTCCGGGAAATTCAGGACTTCAAAGCTTAGTCTTTTAGCAGGTGATAAAAGCAGAGAGACATTATACAAGGAAAACAACACAAGGCTAAAGCTGGATGTTGAAAAAGTATATTTTTCTTCAAGATCATCCACAGAAAGAAAAAGAATATTCCAGCTGGTAAAGCCAAACGAAATAATTTTAGTGTTGTTTTCCGGCTGCGGGCCTTACCCAATAACAATATCAAAAAATTCCCAGGCAGAGGAGATATATTCTGTTGAAATGAATCCAACAGCCTGCAAATACCAGGAAAAGAACATAAAACTGAACAAAATCAAAAACATCAGCCTGATAAAAGGAGATGCAAGAAGAATCTTATCGGATTCGAATAAAAATTTTGACAGGATTTTAATGCCGCTGCCAAAAGGAGCGGAAAACTTTCTTGATTTAGCGTTAATCAGAATTAAAAAACAAGGCATTATCCATTTCTATACTTTTTCCGAAGAAGATAAATATGATAATATCACCGATATGATAAAAGATGAGTGCAAAAAGAAGAAAAAGAAATGCAGGATTTTAAGGACAGTAAAGTGCGGCCAGTTTTCTCCAAGAGTTTTCAGGATTTGCGTGGATTTTAAAGTCAGTTAAACTAATCCAAAAAGCCATTGTCTTTTAGAACGTCTATGACTGGTTTTTTCTCCAATTGATGCTTAAACTTATCATGCAGTTTCATCTCTTCAATATACTCCTTGATGCATTTTTTCATGTTCTCTTCTGTTTCATCCATATGGCTTAATAGGTGATTGACATTATTATTGCTGTAATTTGATTTTGTTATCAAGCAGTCATCCTCGTTAATCTTATCTTCCTGTTCTATTGTTATGTTTATATCTCCATCTTTTTCATGAAACCAGAAAGGATATATCCTACACATCCTCGGCCTTTCATTAAATATTCTGCATCCGTTTCCCGTTAAGAAAAAACATTTTTTATCAATACCGTTCATCAGGATTGTTTTGTCCCCGCAGCATATTAGCTCCCCATACACTTCATCTTCATTTGATTCATCATCATCCTCAACTTCCACAAATCTGCAGAACTTATCGGGATTTAGCCCGGTTTTCTTAACTATCCTTGCAACATCAGTTAAAGTCATCCAGAAACCGGGTTCTGATTCAATAAACGGGGAAGTGCAGCAATCAATACATTCCATTTTTCCTTTTGCACATTCAGAGCATACGTTTTGTGGCATTTTGTTTTTATGTTAAAGAATCACTTAATAAGTTTTTGGGTCATAGAAAATAAGAGTACGCTCAGCAGTTACTTCCGCATATCATCAGCGTTAGCTTCTAAGGGTGTTCACTCAATCATCGCGTACAAAGACAAGTAATGAAATTGCCTATTTAAACCTTATTATAATTGATAGAAGAAAAACCATTTATTTTGATTTCAAAAAAAAACATCAGAACTATACTTACCTACCCAAACATATTCATATAATCCGTGCCTTCAAACTTTTCTTCATTCTTTACTTTGTCTATTGCTTCTGCGATATCCTCTTTTCTGACTACAGTCCTGTCTTCCCTAATCGCGAAATACCCAGCTTCAGTACAGACCGCTTTTATCTCTGCTCCAGACATCTCTTCCATCAGCTTAGAAATATTTTTCAAATCAACATCCTTGCTGAATTTCATGCTCCCGCAATGGATCTTTAAAATTTCCAGGAGAGCATCTCCTTTAGGGATAGGTATATGTATAAGCCTGTCCAGTCTTCCTGGCCTTACAATAGCAGGATCAAGTATATCTTTTCTGTTTGTAGCCCCAATAACCTTTATATTACCAAGCGGCTTGAACCCGTCTATTTCTGCAAGCAGCTGCATGAATGTCCTGCTTACCTCTCTTTCCCCGCTTGTGCCAATCTCAACCCTTTTTGCTGCCAGGGAATCAATCTCATCTATGAATATAATCGCAGGGGCTTTTTTCCTTGCAAGCTCAAAAATCTCCTTGACCATTTTTGCCCCCTCTCCGATAAATTTCTGCACCAGTTCAGAACCGACAACCTGTATAAACGTAGAATTTGTAGAAGCAGCCACAGCCTTTGCCAGCAATGTCTTTCCTGTTCCAGGCTGGCCGTAAAGCAAAATTCCTTTTGGAGGCGTTATGCCGACTTTTTTGAACAATTCCGGCTTTTTTAATGGAAGCTCAACAACCTCTTTTATCTCCCTTGCCTGGTCATTTAAGCCGCCGACATCATTCCATGAAACCTTTGTCTTTTCAATTATAACAAAATTTCCAACATCAAACTTTTGCGTGATTGGTATTTTTTTGATTATCGTAAGGTTTTTCTGATCCGACAGGACCATATCCCCCGGATTTACTTTTTCGCAGTCTTCAGAAGTATTTACATAAAACTGGTTGCCGTTTGGCAGCCTTATTACCGCATTTTTTCCAAAGACATCCCTTACTTCAGACACCATTAAAGGAGGGACTTTAAACCTATCCAGGTCTTCTTTTAATTTACTTACAGTTTCCTTAAGAATCCTGTTTTCTTCTTCAATCTGGTTGGTATTTGAAGTATAATTATATACTACGCTGTCAATAATGTTTTTATCTTTTGCAGTCATTTTACAGATTAAGTATGCTATTCATGTTTAAATAACTTGCTATACTATCAACTTTCCATCATCCATGATCTTTTTATTATCAACATAAATTGTCGGATTTTTAATAATCCCATCCAAATGAATAGGAACATCAACCTTACCTCCGAAACCACTGTTATTTCCTAATGCAATATGGCAGGTTCCAAAAACCTTTTCATCTTCAAGGATATTGCCAGTTATTATCGCATTTGCATTTGTTCCAATGCCAAGCTCGGCAATATTCCCTGCTTCTTTTCCAAATTTTTCTAAAATTTCCTTGAGCTTTCCAGCATCTTCTCCAAAAAAATCAACAGCATAACCGTCTTTTACTACAACTTTTATCGGGCTGTTTAGCTTTCCAATGCCCCCAAAAGACGCATCAACAACATAAGTTCCATTGCAGGTTTTTTCAACAGGAGCAAGAAAAGCCTCTCCTGATGGAAGATTGCCAAAACTCCCTTTTTTATCATAGATTCCGGAATCGTCTCCCTGGCATTCCCTTCCTTTGATACTAAAATTTAGGTATGTTCCTGCTTTTGTGGTTATCTTAACATTATCTCCTTTACTCAGGATACTTGAAATTTTTGAAGTCATTTCCTTTAATCTATCATAATCAACATCTATGGCTCTTTTCATAGTTTCAGCTGTAATTCCCGGCAAAGTTGTGATTCTCGCCCCTGTTTTTGATGCATTTTTCCTTGCAGCAGTATGGCTAAGTGATTTTACTGTAACAAGAATCTCAACATCATGCTTTTGCATATCTTCACTTACATCTTTAGGAGGCTCCATGCCATGCACCTCAGGAATAGGAATCTTGACTAATTTACAATTTTCAGAAATTTTTTTTGCTTCCTCAAAAAAAACCTTCCCGATATCATAAAGCTCAGAATCAGTAACTATCAGGACACTCTCATCCTTTTTCAGGCCCATGCATTTTTTTAATACAATTCGAACTGAATCCAGCATTTTTCATCAAACAACAAATTCCCCTTTCTTGATTATCCACTGCTTATTTCCGTCCTTGTCAATGCCGTAAATATCCATTTTCTGCCTTGGGGAATTAATCACAATGTCAGTATGGTATTCTGTTGCCCTGTCCGGCTCAAATCCTGAGCCTAAAGCAATATGCATCATCTTTGCAATTTTCTCATTGACAATAAGATAGTCGCATAGTTTTGCATTTGGATTTGTGTTTATCGCAAACTCATTTATCATGTTAAAATTCCTTTTTTTCAGGTCAATGATTTCCTGTGGCAGGCTTTTGAATCTTTCTTGGTTCAATATCATCTCCCATGCCTCTTTCTTTTTTTCTTTTATCTTGCCTATTATTTTTTTCGGTCCTGATATTATTTTATACTCTTTGCCATCAGATTCTATCACTAACGGCTCTTTGTCAGACAGCAGATAGCTCTGGTCAATGCTTATAACAACATCTCCCACAATAGTCCCTTTAACATATTCAGGAGTTACAAAAGTCTCTCCTCCGGGAAAGTTTGCCATATTCCCTGCATCTATACCTGTCCTTTGCAGGTACTCTTGATTTACTTTTTCCCTAATATCTGTGTCAGATGTCCTTACCCATCTATGAACCTTGTCTTCCCTTACAAGCCCGACCTCAAAATCTGTCTGGAACCCGTCAATCTTCTCCCCTAAAACCCTGATGACATCGCACTTGTCAGCTATCTCTTTGATCTTCCAGTTCCTTTCCCTCATTTCTTTCCAGTCTATATTGCAGGTATCTATGAAAATATCTATTGGCAGGGTTTCTGTAAAGCCAACTCTTGCCATTGGCTTCCTGTCATCCAGGGCAGACTGAGGATAAAAATCAAGCTTGTATATTATCTGTCCGGGCCCCTGCCACCTTGTCTTTTTGTTAGGAGAGGGATAGCCGATAACTTCACCAAACAGGTGCTTACCTGAATATCCCTTCCCAGATATAAAAAATGACGCATCAGGGGTTTTTACCTTGTCTAACTTCAATAAACCTGACAATTTTTTGTATTTCTTGAATATATCTTCGTCAGACTCTTTGCTTAGCTCACACCCAAGCAAAGTTGCCTTTAATTCAGATATGCTCTCGCTCTTGTCAAGCATAGACTGTCTTGCTGTGCTGGCACCCAAAACAATCTCAGCATCATTTTTGCAATTAATCAACATAGACCACGATATTGCATAAGAATCCAGATAATCTTCTAAAGGATGTCCAAGCATCTTATCTTTCTGGACCAGCACAAATCCCATAGATACTTTTTCTCCTTTTTTTAAGTCATACACATCTTCCCATACCCTTCCGCATGTTTCATTTAATTCTTCAACTCTATGCTCTGCAAACCAATCATCTTTAAATGGAAGGGTGAAGTCACCTTCAAAACCAAAATCCTTTGCCTCTATTATATAATCAGGACCTTCAAAAAGCCCGGTAAACTGGCCTTCTGCCCTTTTTTCAGTCTCTTCTATGAAATCCATCAGCGCATTTGTCTTATCATCAACATTCCCTTCCTTATTTTTTCTGAATGTTTCCCATACTCTATGCAAAGAGTCTAAGCTTTCTGATTTTTTATCAATCCCCATAACATTCATATCTGCATCCAGCTCGTGTATTGCCCTTGATAAAGGCGCAATGGAAAAGAAAGCTTCCTTGTTTTTTGTATTGAAAACAACCAAAAACGATTTTGCCTTTACATTTCCCAGGATCTTTTTGTATTCATTTACATTAGAACTGAACTTTTTCTCGTCGTATTTCATAGAATTCCGGATTATCAGACAATTAATAAATCTTTCGTAACCTTAGTCAAAACAATGGGCTTGTTTTTCATCAGTATAGAATCCTCAATCCTTATTCCTAATTTGTTTGGTATGTAAATCCCCGGCTCAATTGTAAAGGCCATATTCCTCATTATTTTATCTTTGGAGTTTAAACTTAAGTTTGGAAGCTCATGTATCTCTGTTCCAATGCCGTGCCCAAGCCCATGTATAAAGTATTCTGAATATTGTTTTAACTCTTTTATGCAATTTTCATATATTTTTCCGCAATTATCATTTATTCTGATATTTTTGATTGTATTTTTCTGCACATTTAACAGTAAAGCATAGGCTTCTTTTTCCTTTTTGCTTATCTTCCCAAGATAAATTGTTCTTGTTATGTCTGAATGATATCCCTTGTATTTAACTCCAAAATCAATCACACAAAATCCATCCTTTAATTTTGTATTTTTTGGCTCATAATGAGGCATGCTTGCATTTTTCCCAGAAGCAACAATTGGATTAAATGCAATATCTAATCCTAACTTTTTTGTCTCATATTCAAGAAAAGCCGCAGCTTCAGACTCAGTCCTGAAATCTTTAAAGTTTTTTATTGCTTTTTTCAGTATATTGCTGGCATAACTGCAACTTTTTTTTAAAATTTCGATCTCATTATTGCTTTTAATCTGCCTTAATCTTAAGAAATCCAAAGACATATCTTTTGTTTTTGTCTTTCTGAATTGCTTTTTAAAATGCTTATAGGCATTGAGGCTGAAATTATTATCATCTAATCCAATTTTTTTAGCTTTAATCTTGTTTTTTTTAATTACGCTGTTTATGGACTCAAAAAACTTCTTTTTATCCATAGTAAAGACTTTTATTTTGGATTTTTTTGCCCGCTCTACTTCCATCTCCGGAGCTATAACAAAATGTTTTTCCTTTCTCGGGATTATTAATGCCCCAATTCCATTATAACCTGAAAGATATAGAATATTCGGGCTTGCCTTCATAGAATCAAGATTATACATTAAGGCAAGATCAAGCTTTTTCTTTTTCAGTATTGCTTTTAATTCATTTATTCCCATCAAAATAGAAAAATATTAAATATGATATAAATCTTTTCATAAAACAACAAAAACTTAAATATAATCAAACTCAAAATTCTCTAAAAATGCAAAAATACAGGCTAAAAAACGGCACAACAATTATTTTTGAGAAAAACTCATCAAAATCAGTTGCCTTGGAAGTCATGTTTAAAGTCGGCTCTAATGATGAGAATGAAAAAGTATCCGGAATCTCTCATTTTCTTGAGCATATGCTGTTTGAAGGCACTAAAAAAAGGAAAAACAACAAGGCAATTGCCAACGAGATTGAAAAGTATGGTGGTGAATTTAATGCCTATACTTCTGCAGATAGAACAGCATATTTTATCAAGATTATCAACAAAAAATTTGACATAGCTTTAGACATACTTTCTGACATGGTTGCAAATCCTCTTTTTGCCAACAAGTTCATCAAAAAAGAGAAAGATGTGATACAAAAAGAGATAAACATGGTTACAGATGACCCAAGGCAGCATCAGTGGATATTATTTCAGAAAAATCTGTTTGAAAAGCACCCTGCAAAAAATCCCACTTACGGAACCGTAAAAACAATCAAATACCTTAACAGGAACATAATAGCTGATTATTTCGAAAATCATTATTCTCCTAACAACATGATTATTTCTGTTGTTGGCAACGTCGATAATGTAAAAAATAAAATTAACAGGTATTTCGGAAAATTAAAGCCAAAAAAAATAATATCAAGAAAGAAAATAAAGGAGCCATTACAAGCTAAAATCAAAAAATTTGTTGAGAAAAGAAAAATCTTCAACTCATACATGGTTTTGGGATATAAGACAATTCCCAGGATGGATAAAGAAAGCTATGTTCTTGATGTGATAACCGCAATTTTAGGCCGCGGCCAATCCGGCTGGATTTTTGATGAGATAAGGAATAAAAGAGGCTTAGCTTATCAAGTCAGCGTCCATAGCGAGCATGAATCTGACTATGGCTATTTTGCTGTTGTTATAGGCTTAGATAAAAAAAACATAGAAAAGGCAAAAAAGCTCATATTGCAGCAGTTCAGGAAGCTTGAAAAAACAAGCAATAAAGAATTAGAAGAGGCAAAAACATACATTGAAGGCAACCATACTCTAACTCTGGAAGACAATTTCCATGCAGCAGACAATTTGGCTTTTTGGGAAACGATAAAAGACGCTTCTTTGTCTAAGCATTTTATCAATAAAATGAAAAAAGTAAATCTAAGTGATATCAAAAGGGTTTCAAGAAGATTTCTTAATGACAAATACACTTTAGTTGTTGTAGAGCAGGAATGATTATTTAGTAACCTTAAAGCTCTTGATTTCCTTAGCTAATTTTTCAGCTGTTTTACTCGTTTTTAGTTTATTTCTTACAGGCTCTATTAATTTATTCAGATAAATTGAAGTAGTTTGCTTTAAATCCATTGGATGCAGTTTTTTTTGCAGGAACTCCTTTTCTAATTCTTCATAAGAATTAAATTCAAGATTGCCTCCAAACTTTTCTGCCCTCTCAATTTTTATACTTTTAAATTTTTCAAAAATAATGTATTTATTATACTCTAAGACCGGATTTTCCTCAATAACACCTTCAGGACAATAAGCCTTGTTTAATTTTCTTTTAATATCATCTTCATTGTCATCCATAAAAATTGCAGAATCAGGATTTGACTTTGACATTTTTATTTCAACAGCCCTTTCAGCTGTCTTTTCTCCTTTTGGCGGATTTCCTAGGCCCATCAGCATATGATGGCTTACAACAATTGGTTTTTTAAAATTTAATTTTGGAGCTATTTCTCTTGCTAACACATTCACCTTTCTTTGATCCATCCCTAATTGTGTTATATCTGCATCAAGATAAAAAATATCTGCTGCCTGCATGCACGGATAGAATATCTGAGAGGCTTGCAGTACATCGCTTTCACTCCTTCCCATTATCTGCGAGCATCTTGTTATTCTTTTTACAGTACTGTTTCTTGCTACCTGCATTACTATTTTTAAATAATCTTGGCTTTTCATTAATTCATTACCCCAGACAAATTCAACGTTTTTTATGTCCATATCGCAGGCTTTCCACACTTCTATTAAGTATTTACCCACTTTTTGTATATGTTCTAAATTACCATCCATCTTGTTATTGGCCCAGGCATGCCAGTCTGCAACCAGCATCTTGAACTTGCAGCCTACTTTGGTCATCTTATTGATGTTAATAGCTCTAAGAAGCCCTTGCGCAATATGCACATTAGTTCCAGAAGGTTCAAAACCATCATAAGCAATAGGATTTTTCTTAGTTTCCAATAACTGCTTTAGGCCATCTTCTGTTATTATCTCCTCTCCTACCTGCTTTATTAGGTTTAGCTTTGCTTCAGCGTTCATGACAATATTGATTTATACATTGGTATTTAAATTATTTGGTGTGTTAAACATCTTTAGAGAAAAATAATAATGTAGAAGCGACACTCAAGAACATGTAACAGAGATTTAACGAACATTTTGGGAGTTAAATCGTTGTTATGCGACCTTTTTACCACTGGACATGGCTTATACTGCACTGGACATTCACCCGTAAAATATATAAATCAATTTTACTTATTTGTTTATATGAAGATTTCTGTTTCGATGCTTTCGGGTTATGAGTACTGTCCCAGGAAATTATACCTGCAGTATGTTCTTTGTATTACAGAACCGCCTAAAGAAAGCCTTGTTCTTGGGTCTTTAAGGCATGAGATATATGATTTCATAAACAAGAATGAAGAAGGCATAGTAACATCAATAACAAAAAAGCTCCAGCTCAGTAATATTTTAAACATATACCGGGCTCTTTACCTGAAAATATTAAGGGAAAAGATAATCAAGAACAAGTCAAAATTAAGCTCAGTAAATCTAGAGCTTGCATCTGTATTCAAAAGAACTTATCCTCTAATACTTAATGAAGCAGAAGCAAGGGCAACTAATATCTTTAATTTCATACAAGAATACAATATCTATGGAAAAGAGCTGTGGGAAAACTTAACCCCAAAAATAATCTCAGAATTAAGAGTGGAATCAAACATATTACAATTAAAAGGCATAATAGACAAAGTAGAAATACATAAAGACGGCTATGTCCCTGTTGAATTAAAAACAGGTAAAATGCCAAAAGAAGGAATCTGGCCGGGACATAGGATCCAGATAGCAGCTTACGCATTGCTTTTAGAAGAAAAATACAATAAAAAAATCAAGGAAGGCTTTATCCATTACCTTGATGCAAAAGAATTAAGGCATGTAGCTATTAACCCTTTCATGAAAGAGGAAATAACAGCTTTAACAAAAGAAGTGCAAGAGCTGTTAAATAGACAATATCCTCCAAATTACTGCCAAAACAAAAACAAATGTACCAATTGCGGCCTAAGGGAAGACTGCTATAATGAAGCCCAAATAGACACCTTATTGTCAGAAATATAACAAACAAAACATTTAAATATAACTTAATTTATTTAAACCTTATATTTACTCGTGAGGGATTATTATGGCAGAAGAGGATAAGAAATTTTCAAAACAGCTTATAGGAAAAACAGTAGTAAGCAAGACCGGAAAGCGTTTTGGCGAAGTAGGAGACCTAATCTTTGAAACAAGATCCGGAGAGTTAATCCATATGGTCCTTCATAACCCGACTTCTTACACAGCAAAATTAGAGCTTGAAAAGGACAGCGATGGCCATATCCTTATACCATTCTCAGCAGTAATAGCAGTAGGTGATTTTATGGTCGTTGCTGAAGAAGACATCATTTAAGCATAATTATTTAAATTATTCTTCATTCTCTAAGTTGATGGAAAGCACTATATGGACTGAAAAGTACAGGCCAAAAGAATTCTCTGAAATAAAAGGCCAAAAAGAGATAGTAAAGAGAATAAAAGCCTTTGTTGAGCAAAAAAACATACCTCATTTACTGTTTGCAGGGCCTGCAGGTGTAGGCAAATCAACTACTGCATTGGTAATGGCAAAAAATCTCTTTAAAGACTCATGGCATCAGAACTTCCTGGAATTAAATGCAAGTGATGAAAGAGGCATTGACATAATAAGAAACAAGGTAAAGGATTTTGCAAGGACAAAGGCAATTGGCAATGTGCCTTTTAAAATAATCTTCCTGGATGAATGTGATGCCCTAACAAGAGAAGCACAGCAGGCATTAAGAAGAACCATGGAAAACTACACATCTACCTGCAGATTTATCTTATCAGCAAATTACTCATCAAAAATCATAGACCCAATCCAGTCAAGATGCGCAATGTTCAGATTTAAGCCTCTAGAAGAAAAAGAAATCCACGCAATAGCAGAAAAAATAGAAAAAGATGAAAATATAAAGATAGACGATAAAGCAAAACAAGCACTTTATACAATATGCGAAGGCGATGCAAGAAAATTAGAAAATATTCTGCAAAGCTCAGCTGCAATAAGCAACAACATAACAGAAGAAGTTATCTATTCAATGGCATCAGTAGCAAGGCCAAAAGAGATTGACGAAGCATTAAAACTAGCCATAAACAATAAATTCATCGAAGCAAGAACCAAGCTGATGGATGTTATGTTAAATTACGGCCTTTCAGGATTAGATGTAATTAAACAAATACAGCAGGAAATCCTAACATTAGAATTAAACAACGAAAGCAAGATGCTTTTAATAGAAAAATGCGGAGAAATCGAATTTAGAATGACAGAAGGCAGTGATGAATTCTTACAATTAGAAGCCTTATTAAGCCAGTTTGCGTTGTACGGCAACAAAAAATAGCAATTTCTAATATATAATTAACTTTTTAAATACAAGAGATATACTTTGGTTTATGACAATAGCTCAATGCATAAAATATGACTATAACACAGCACAAGTAAAAGATGCATTTGAAACAATAAATGATAATTTTCAAACCATGCAGGAAAAGCATTTCCCAAAATATGGAATCCACATCTTAGATCCTCAAATTGATAGAGAAGACCTAAAAATGTTGAAATGTTATATCACTAAATGTATATTTTTAACATATCAAAAATCTATTGCTGACAAGCTGGATGATGAAACATCAGAAGAATTCGATTTGAGCAATAAATTGATGGAAATGGCAACTGTGAATATTCCCAATCTTATATCCAAGTTCAAGAATTCTAAAGTTAAGAATTTCCAAAAATAATTAAAACTTTTAAAATAAGAACTTTAAGAACTATCAACCAAATGCTTTACTAAAACTTCTTCGTCAACATCATCCCTGTAGTTAAAGTCCAGTGTTATGTCAACATTTGTCTCAAAATCCTGCCTGTCAGAATCCAACTCTTGCAGGCATGTTACTGTTCTCCTGCCTTGGTTCATTGTCACAAATCCAACAGTATTTCCATCCAAGCCAACACACCTAAGGTTTGGAAGGCCTGAATCAACAGTGACCTTTACCCTATTTTCCTTCTGCCTCCTCTCTCTAGGATCTCTTGGGCAGTCAGCAGCAGGGCTTGAAGCATCACCTTCCTTGAAAACATCTCCATTTCCCGAATGAGTTATATCAAAGCTGAACTGTATCTTGTTCTGTCCGGCAACTGTCTGCCTGAACGAATTTACCTGCAGCGGAGAGGAAGAGCTAAAAACAGTTTTTGTTTCAATAGGATCGCATACAGTATCTGCATCCACATTGACTAAATCACTCAACACACAAATCTGAGAAAGTGCCTTTGTCTGGTACTTATAGCAGACATCTGCCCTGAAAAGGAAAACAGTGTTTCCTGTCACGCTTCTTTCATAATCAAAAAATTGGTCTTCATTTGGAAATGTGACAAATACCTCTGTAGCCTCTATTATATTGCCTTCTGCATCCCTTCTCCTTGGCATTGGATCATCATCAGGCCTCTTATCATTCAGTTCATCAGGATTAGCTCCAAAATCACTTGCCAATATTCCAAGCAAATCAACTTTTATATCATCTCTTTTCAGGTCATACTCGCCTTCATTCCTTAAGCTTACAATGGCCTGGAAATCAAATGTTCCTGAATCAGTCACTTCTTCAGGAGGCGCCCCTTCAAGAAATTTTATCTCAACGCCCCTTGACCCTTCAAGAAAAGGAGTTGTAGGAGCATTAGCAGGGGCATCTATACCAGTTCCACCGCAACCAGTAATAAGAAATATTGAAAACACCAAAATAACACTAACTGCAACTAAACTCCTGCAACCTCGTTTTTCCTGCTTCATTATTAGTTTTATTTTGATTTCTTTTATTTAAAGCTTTCTGTTTAATGGTAATATCAACTTGAGTATGTTAAGGATTTTATTAAAGCGAGCATTGTGGCGAGCGATATAGATGCCGAGCGCATTGGCGAGGCCTAATTTCTTTTTTATCAAAATTGTTTATTTTAACACTTAATCTTAACATTGTTTAACTTACGCTTGTAATCTTGGATATCTTTATTTTTTTTGAAATTGTTGACCTGTATCCATATCTTAATTCTATGTTCAATGGGGTTGTATAAGCTGAATTTGCATCTTCAAAGTCAGCCCTGTCCAAAGTGCAGATAACAAACCCTTCATTATTATAAAGCCTGATATTTCTCCTGTTATCTGCAAAAGGGCCGCATGTTAATGATGATAAGCCTGCCCTTACGTTCACTAATTCCACACGATCAATATCATCCCTATCTATCCTCTCATCCCCGGATGGGTCGCACTTTTCCAAGGAACTAAATCTTACTGCATCCCCATTGCCGACATTCTTAATGTTTATCTTGAACTGCATCCTGCTGGAAGAGGCTTCTTGGTCAACACTTGTAACCATGATAGGAGCACCCTGGCTTGACAGGGCCTGGCTTCCAATCTTGCATACCTTCTTTTGCTTGTCATCAAACGGGAAAGGGTCAATGCACACAGAAGGGCTCGCTTTTGTGGTATAAGGATAGCATAAAGTAGCAAGAATAGTTGGCTCATACTTATCAACAATAGTATAAGGCTCGATAACACCCTCAAACTCCATTGTATCAAACCCGCCCTCAGGATTTATAGAGCTCAGTCCTGTCAAAAACCCGGCATTCAGCCTTTTTGAAATATCATCCATCTCAATAATTGTCTTATCAAACCCTCCAAGGTAAACCTGGCCCCTGCTCAATACATTCTGCTCATCTTCCTCAGGATATGCTCCCTTGTTCCTTACCTCTAATGAAATAAAAATATCCTCTTCTTCCTCATCCATCAGATAGCTGTCCTGAGGGCTGTTTTCAACAAATTTTATAATCAGCCCGTTAGTCCCTTTTACCCCATCTGTACTTTTCTTTTTTCTGGCTTCTGGATTGCATGCAGAAACAGCGATAAGCAGAAGAATAAAGAACACAATCAAAACTTTGTTTTTTCCTGTCATTTTAATACTTCAAAACCTTTTCTATTGTTATATCTTTTGATATTGTGAAGCTATAGCCGTAATCCAGCTCAACTTTTAGCTGGGCAGTGTAAGCACCCTCGCTTTTCTCAATACCTTCTTCCAGTGTGCACCTCACAATATCTTTCTTGTCTCTAAGCCTTATGATATTTTCCGGCTCTTCATCCAGCCCTAAACTGCAGTCCAGCTCTTCCCCTGATAATAATGCCTTTATATTCATCCTGTTTAAATCCTCGTATTCCAATGCCCCGCTCGTACACGCATTCTCATATTTACCTGGCCTTATAACCTCCCCATTGCCTTCATTTTCCACATGAATCAAGAATTGAGGTTTTATCCTGTTGTCATCTTCCTGAGGCAGCATCCTGGTCTCTATTTTTGTTATTGCCACAGGAGCTCCCTGGCCGTTTCCAAAACTCAGGTCTTTAATAGTACATGCTTTCTTCCTGACCTCTGCACCATAAATATCAGCGTCAATACACGCAGAAGTTCCAAGCAAAGTCTCGTATCTGTAGCAGGCAGTCGCTAAAATAGTTGAAGCTCTTGATTCGCTCTGCGAACCTATCTTCTTTACTTTTGCATCTATTGTTATAAACTCTGTATCTCCATCCGGATTAAAAACAGATTTGCCTTCAATTTTAAATTTCTGCTTCTCACCATCACCCTCTTTGGTTGCCTCAACATACTGCTTCTCAAACCCAAACACTAAAATCCCCTTTTCCTCTTCAATATTAAATGCCCCCTTATTTTCTAACCTTATGGCAATCGGAAAAACATCATCCTCAAAGACATTCTCAGGAGGGGAACCCTTGACAAAATCCATAGCAATGCCCTTTACACCGCTTCTTATATCAACACCTGTAATTGACCCCTTAGTTCCAGTGCGTCCCTTGCACCCTGCAATCAGCAATAATGCTATCACAGCAAAAATCAAAATTATTTTTTTATTGAGTGGCATTTTATTTATCCAAATCTGGCAGGCTTTTTTCTATCTTCACAGTCACATCATCTTCAACAATATAATCATATCTGGCCTTTGCCCTGAAGAATTTTGTTGTTATCGGGGAATTTTCTTCCAAAACTTCAGAGATCTCCGGATTAAAGCTGCACGTAAAAAACTTAAAATCATCATCCTCATCAAATTCCCTGTCAGACGATTTGCTTAAATCAATGGAATATAAATTTTCATCTTCTCCAATATCTTCAAAAAAAGATGCGCAGGAACTCTCACAATCATTCTCTTCACCTGCATCATCATCTTCAAAAATATTAAACTTATTGCAATTATCAATGCATTTAGCCTTATCATAAGCCTGATAATCTCCAGCGCATTTTTCCAGCTTAACCCCTTTCGGAGCTATTATTACCATCTCTTTCAATTCCTTTATCTTTCCTTTCCAGCCTTTATTATTCTGCAGGCTGATTCTTAATCTTGGGAATGCACCATTATATTCCTTTGTAACTCCGATTAAAGGAGTTGTTGTTTCCATTCCAAGCGCTGCCGGACCGTTTGTATAAATAGAAACAGGATTTTTATCTTTAATTCCAAACTCATCAAAAATATTGATATCTTCTTTTACCATTGCCCTCTGCCGATCTTTATTTATGAAATATGCTTTTAGATAAGCAAGAGTTTCGAAATTAAAATCTGCAAACGCTGTAACAGTATTTATACCCTCTTTTAACACTCCTTTGGATACCTGATCTTTGCTGAAGGTGCATACAAAATCTTTCTCCTCTAATTTATATACAATGACTTTGTCTTTCGGATCAACTTTCTCTGATTCTATCTTCTTACTATCTTTTTTTACATAACATCCCATTTTTATCTTGATTGGATCATCCAGAGTTCTTGCATTTACAGTTCCCCATACAACCACATTCTCATCTGAATAATATTTTTTGTCAGCAGGCTGGACATTTTCAAGATAGACGCCTAAAGGCTCATCCTTGTTTTTCTCAACCTTGCCGGTTATTGCATACTGGATTTGACTGGAAAACCAACTACTAGTCCCAATTCCAATTTTTTTGGACGGTTCTTTAATTACCATTTCAATAAATAATTCTGGCAATTCCCTTAACGAAATTTTTTCTTTAACAACATCAATTCCCTCGAAATAATTTGCTGTAGGTGTGGCCACAATAATATAATAAACCAAAACCAAGACTATCGAAATCGCTGCCCAGAGGTTGCCAGTTTCCTTATATACATAAGCAATTGTTAAAAAAAACAAGAAAGGGAATCCCATAAAACTTTCAGCTAATCCTGGTGAAAAATTACTGATTGCGGAAAAGAGATACAGATCAGCAAATAGAAGCCCTATTAAGATCCAATTTGCTCTGGCTTCATCATCCCTCCCTCGTATAAAAGCCGACCAGAAAAATAAGATATAGAGTATGTGTATGAGTAACAGAGGATGAAAATTTGGCACAAGTATTGATATAATGAATAAGCCAAAAATCATAAGAGCAATAAAAGCAATTATAGAAGCCCAGTCTTTCTTTTTTGCTATCAGCCAATAAAACATAACCCCTATAAGTATTGGATAGAATAACGACAAAATAAATTCTAAGATACCGGAGAATAAAGATCCTCCGTCTGTTACTACTATATTAAATCCTTTATATTGAAAAATAATATCTAAAATAAACAAGATAAACGCAAATAGAACAACAAAACGAGCGCTCTTTTTCACAGTAGCCTTGCTTAAAGCTTCTATGACTCTTGGTTTCAGTTTTCGTCTTTCCTCTTTTGCTTCCTGTGCTTTTTCTCTTTCATCAGAGCTTTTTTTCTGTTCATCGCTCATCATCTCCATTCCTTTTTGGGTAAATTTAATATCTCTTTCCATCCTATCTTCTTCCTTATCAGCCATATTATTTACCTACCTCTAAACAAAACTATACAGAATTCTTTCCGAACCACCTCTTTGCTTAAGTTTCTTCTAATTCTACCTTAAGCTCAACTACGTCAAGGCTTGTCCTTGGGCGTAGCTCAATAAAATTGTTCCCCTTCTTGATGAAATCATTAAGATTCTTTGTAAAGATCCTCTCTTCCTGGTCAATTGCCCTCAGCCTGTCATTGATGTTCAAATCAGCTTTTTTGTCCTCATCCTCTTCAACAAACTCAATGGTTAAAATCACATCTATATCCTCATCTTCAACATCATCCAACGTACTTTGATTTATTTCAAAAAAGTAAACATTTGTTTTTATGTCCTCTTCCTCAAACTCTATCTTTATCTGCTCTATGCTGTAGCTTCCCTTGCCTGTTTTGAATATTATCCTGTTCTCTCCTGTATTCAAAATTCCTATTGGGATTGGCTGCCTATAAGCGTCCTCGCAGACAGGTACTGATGAAAAGACATTCCTGTCGTTTATTGAAATATCCAAAGCGCCAATGTCTGCCACATTGCCGCAATAAGGGACAAACCTTAGATCTGCTGTCTCAATATTAAATAAGTCTTCTCCTGTCAAAGTAAAGACATTCCTGCTCTCCTGCTTGCTCCTGTCTGTAATATCCCCTATTATCCTGACATCCTCAAAACTGTATTCATTGGTCTTCCAGAACTTATACTTTACAGAAGAAACATCAAATTCAAGTGAATTCTCACTGCTCAAAAACTCTTTTTTAAGCCTTATCGGAGCAGTAGTTTCTGATGCAATATCATTTTCATACACAATCTCATTATTTAATTTAACTGTCAAGACGCCATCATGCTTGCCGGTCCTAAAAGACAGGATAACATTCTCTGTATTATCCAAATTATCAAGAGTAAATTCAACTACTTTGTTTTTCTTGTCAAACCAGCCGTTCCTTACAATAAAAGGGTTGATTCTTTCAAGCTCTTTTGCATCCGTAGTCTCAAATAGGAATACGTTGGGAATTTTCTCATCCTCAATTTTCTCTATTGTATCAAGCCTTCCGGGAAATTCCCTCAACAGCATGCCTTCATCTTCCTCATCGCCATCATCATCCCTATCTTTATCAATAGTCTTGTTCTCAAGCAGTGCCTCTCTTTCAGTTTCAGGAAGAAATAAGATATATAGAATAATCAAGCCTGCTATAACTGCCACTAAAATAGCAGCATTTAAACCGCCTTGGGCCCTTCTCACAATTTCACCTTTTTAAAAATTTTTATCTACCTAAATGTAAAGAAATAAATAGTTTAATATTTAAATGTTTTGATATCTATATAGCAAAAAAACAATGAAAATAATAAATTCAGACCTTAAAAAAGGAGAATTAAAGCTAAAAGTAGAAAATCTTGATGATATGTGGTACCTCAATCAGATAATTGAAACAAATGACATTGTTAAAGGAAAAACCTTGAGAAAGATAAAGATCGGCAAAGAAGGAGACAGAAGCCAAAAGACAGTAAAAAAATCAGTTTTTTTGTCAATTGCAGTAGAAAAGGTCGAGTTCAGCAAATTCTCAAGCATATTAAGGGTATCAGGAATTGTAAAGCAGGGGCCGGAAGATATTCCTTTAGGCTCATATCATACCTTCAACATAGAAGAAAATACAGTCATAACAATAACAAAGCAAAAGTGGCTCAAGTTCCAATTGGACAAAATCAAGGAAGCAAGCAAAGAAACTGCAAAAATACTGATATGCATACATGATAGGGAAGAAGCCCATTTTGCCCTGATGAAAAAATACGGCTACCAAATCCTATCAAACATTAAAGGAACAGTTACAAAAAAAGCAGACCTCAAAAAAGTGGAAACTACATTTTACAAAGACATTGCAAAGCAGCTTGAAGAATATGACAAAAGATACAGTCTGAACAAGATCATAATTGCCAGCCCTGCATTCTGGAAAGAAGAGCTGCTAAAGGAGATTAATGAAGACATAAAGAAAAAAACAATCCTGGCAACATGCTCATCTGTCTCTGAAAATGCTATAAATGAAGTTCTGAAAAGACCGGAAACAGAGCAGGCATTAAAGCAGGACAGAATATCAAAAGAATATAAATATGTTGAAGAGCTATTTAGTGAAATACAAAAAAACAATTTGGCATCTTATGGCATTAAAGAGACAAAAAACGCTGCCGAAGCAGGCGCTATTAAGACTTTGCTCATAACCGATAAATTCATACAGAAAAAAAGAGAAGAAAACAAATATAAGGGCATAGAAGAAATTATGAAGCAAATAGACAATACAAAAGGAGATATTTTTATAATCAGCTCAGAGCACGAAGCAGGAAAAAAGCTGGATGGGTTAGGAGGCATTGGAGCTATATTGAGGTATAAGATTAATTATTGAACAGAAAATAAAATTTCAAATCATAACAATTTATTTAACATTTTTTAACAAAAACTTTAATAATCATATGATTATGTAATTAAATATTGTAACAAAAAATGGAAGACAATTATATAACCTCAATTCTAAAAGAAAATAGAATATTCAAGCCTTCAAAGGAATTCAGCAGCAAGGCTCATATCAAAAGCATGCAGGAATATGAAAAGCTCTACAGGCAATCAATAAAAAATCCTGAAAAATTCTGGGCCGAAAAAGCCAGGCAACTGGAATGGTTCAAAAAATGGAAAACTGTCTTAAGAAATGATAAAAACTTTTTCAAGTGGTTTGAAGGTGGAAAAATAAATGTATCTTACAACTGTTTAGACAGGCACGCTAAAAAATCAAAAAATAAAGTGGCATTAATCTGGGAGCCTGAAACAGGAAAAAGCAAAACTTACACCTACAAACAATTATTGGAAGAAGTATGCAGATTCTCAAATGTCATGAAAAAGCAAGGCATCAAAAAAGGAGACATGGTGCAGATATATCTTCCGATGATTCCGGAGCTTGCAGTATCAGTGCTTGCCTGTGCAAGAATAGGTGCAATCCATTCTGTAGTGTTTGGAGGTTTTAGCTCAGACGCATTAAAAGACCGAATCCAAGATTCAAAAGCTAAACTATTGGTAACTGCAGACGGCAGTTATAGAAACAATAAAGTCTTTCCTTTAAAGGATAATGCAGATAATGCAGTAAACAAATGCCCAACCATAAAAAAAGTCATTGTTGTCAAAAGAACAAACAACGAAATTAAAATGAAAAAGGGGAGAGATTACTGGCTGCACGAATTATTAAGCGAAAAAGATATCAAGAATTTCTGCGAGCCGGAAAGCATGGACTCAGAAGATCCATTATTCACATTATACACTTCCGGCACAACAGGAAAATCAAAAGGCATCTTACATACGCAAGCAGGCTACCTGCTTTACACCTATCAGACCTTCAAGTGGATTTTTGACATCAGGGAAGATGATATTTATTTCTGCACAGCAGACATAGGATGGATAACCGGCCATTCCTATATCTTATATGGACCATTGGCAAACGGCGCCACAACCCTGATGTATGAAGGCTCTCCAACATTCCCAAAACCAGACAGGTTCTGGAAAATTGTTGACAAATTCAAAGTCACAATTTTTTATACTGCACCCACTGCAATCCGGGCTTTGGCAAAAGAGGGAGATTCATTACCAAATAACTGCAATCTAAGCAGCTTAAGATTATTAGGAAGTGTGGGAGAACCAATAAACCCAGAAGCATGGATATGGTATCACAAAATAATTGGAAAAGAAAAATGCCCTATTGTAGATACATGGTGGCAGACCGAGACAGGCGGCATTTTAATATCCCCACTGCCTGGAGCAACACCATTAAAGCCAGGCTCTGCAACAAAACCATTTTTTGGCATTGAGGCAGAGATTATAAAAGAGAACGGAGCTAAAGCTAAGGCAAATGAAGGTGGCTATTTAGTGATAAAAAAGCCATGGCCAGGCATGTTAAGAACAGTATGGAAAAACCCGAAAAAATATAGGGAAAAATATTTTGAAAAATTTAATGTTTATTTAACAGGAGATAACGCAAAAATAGATGAAGACGGCTATTTCTGGGTTATGGGAAGGACAGATGATGTGATAAAGGTTGCAGGCCATAGGATTGGAAGCGCAGAAGTGGAAAGCGCATTAGTAAGCCATAAAGCAGTTGCAGAAGCAGCAGTTGTTCCATACCCCCATAAAATCAAAGGATTCTCAATCTATGCATTTGTAACATTAAAGAAAGGAAACAAAAAAAGTGATGAATTAAAAGATGAATTAAGAAAGCACGTTTCAAAGCATATAGGCCCAATAGCAAAGCCAGAAAAGATACAATTTACAGATGACCTTCCAAAAACACGCTCCGGCAAGATAATGAGGCGCATCTTAAAGGCAATTGCAGAAGGAAGCAAAGAATACGGAAACATAGCAACTTTAGCAGATCCAAGTGTAGTTGAAAATCTCAATAAAGGAAAAATAGTCTAATGTTGCAAAAACTTTATATATAAGTTCTATTTAAATTATTTTGTATTAACTATTCAGTTAAAATACATATACCCTAGTCGGTAATGACATTACTATAATGGGGTAAAAAAACGTAACATATTAATAGTAGTATCAATTCGTTTGTCCCCTTATAATAAAAAAGGGGGTAGGTTAACATGATTGTAAAAGAAGAATTTTTAAGTAAGTTAAGAAGGTATTTTTCTTTGAATTTGTATGAAGTCAAGATATGGGCCGCTTTATTGAGCAGGGGCACATCTACAGCAGGCGAGCTTTCTGATATAGCCAATGTTCCAAGATCAAGAAGCTATGATGTTCTCGAGAGTTTAGAAAAAAAAGGCTTTGTTGTCATGAAATTAGGCAAGCCAATAAAATATCTTGCTGTTGAGCCAAAAGAAGTTCTGGAAAGAGTCAAGAAAAATGTCCATGAAGATGCAAAAGAACAGATAAAGAAGCTCGAAGATTTAAAGAAAACTGAAGTAATAAATGAGCTGAACACATTGCACGGGCAGGGTGTTGAGCTTGTAGAGCCAGCTGACTTATCAGGCTCACTAAAGGGAAGGCATAACCTATACAATCATCTTGAATTGACAATAAGAAATGCCGAGGAATCAGTCTCTATAATGACAACAACCCAGGGCTTTATCAGGAAGATAGAAGGATTAAAGCCTGTATTTGAAAAGCTCAAGAAAAGGGGAGTCAAGATAAAGATTGCAGCTCCATTAAACAAAGACACAGCATCTGCAGTAAAGGACATATCAGGAATCGCAGAAATAAAAAATACAGATGCAAAAGCAAGGTTTGTTATTGTTGATGGCAAGGAACTTATCTTTATGATAATGGACGACAATGACGTGCATCCAACTTATGATGTTGGAATCTGGGTAAATACTCCGTTCTTCTCCAATGCACTGGAAAGCTTATTCAATGCAGCATGGAAAAGCATGAAGCCTGCAAGTGAAGCTGTTAAGAAGCATTAGCTTCTTTTATTTCTTTTTAGTAATTTTTATATAATTTCATTTGATTTATATAGAATAGGATGGGTAACAATAAATCAGAACGACTTGAAGATAAATTAAATGAATGGTCATCTGAAATTAATGAATATACTTCTTCTTTAGATGCTCATCAAAACTCCAATAACAATGACATTGCTAAAAGATTGGCAGAACTTGAATTTTATATCAAAAAAGAAAACAAAGAAATTTTAGAATTATATGTACTCAATTTAAATGGAGCTAATACTGCTAAACCATGGAATTATGATACCAGGGTGGTCTTAAAGGGAGAATATGAGAAAGTACTCAGGATCATTGCTCCGGACTTATATGACTTATTTGCAGAAGATACAGATGGTACCTTTGCAGATGGAATTAGAAGTACTGCAAATGTATATAACGATGGAAAAGTTATTGGTGTTTATAGCTCTGAATGTAAACTGTTTAAATCAGATAATTTCAAGAATAAATCCGGAGCAGTTGAAGTTGAATTCGAAAGTCCATTGCACGCTATTGAAGGAATTTTAAGATATTTTACCAGTCTTTATTAATAACTAATTCTAATTATTAAACAAAAACCTTATATAATTTAGTTCTTACCCTGGGAGAGATGAATAAAGAAAAAATACTGGAATTAAAGAAGATAGCTAATGATATTAGAAAGGAATCTATAATAGTAATACATAGAGCCCAATCCGGCCATCCAGGAGGCTCTCTATCTGAAGCAGATCTGCTTTCAGCATTATATTTCTATAAATTAAAATTAAACACGAAAAAACCACATGACAAAAATAGGGACAGGCTTGTCCTGAGCAAAGGCCATGCATCTCCTGCCTTTTATGCAGCCCTGGCAATGAAAGGATTTTTTGATAAAAAAGAACTGGAAACTTTCAGAAAACTCAATGGATTACAAGGCCATCCTGAACTAAAAACTCCCGGAGTTGATTTTGCAGGCGGATCGTTAGGACAAGGCGTTTGTTTTGCCAATGGGCTGGCAATTGCAGGAAAACTGGACAATAAAGATTACAAAGTTTATGCAATAATCGGAGATGGAGAAGCCCAGGAAGGCGCTGTCTGGGAAGCAGCAATGGCAGCATCCCATCACAAGCTCGATAATTTAGTTGTTATACTTGACAAAAACCAGATTCAGGAAACAGGATTTACAAAAGATGTGATGAACATCGATCCTGCTGCAGATAAGTGGAAAGCATTTGGCTTTAACACAATCGAAATAGACGGACATAACATGGAAGAGATTGTAAATGCACTGGACGAAGCAGATAAGGTAAAAGGAAAACCGACGATGATCGTAGCAAACACAATAAAAGGAAAAGGAGTGTCTTTTATGGAATTAAATCATAAGTTCCACGGCAAAGCCCCGGATGACAAGCAATACAAAAAAGCAATGGAAGAATTAGAAGCAATAGACAAAACATTACAATAATAAAAACCAATCAAAAATGCAAGAACCAAAAGCAACAAGAGAAGGCTATGGAGACGGCCTGGCAGAAGTAGCTAAGACAAACAAGAATGTTGTAGCTTTAGATGCAGACCTTAACGATAGCACAAGAAGCGATTACATAAAAAAAACAGACCCTAAAAGATTCATAGGTATGGGAATTGCCGAGCAGGATATGATTGGAACAGCAGCAGGATTATCAACTTGCGGAAAAATACCTTATGCAAGCACTTTTGCAGCTTTCAGCGAAAGAGCTTTTGAATTTGTGAGAAACATAGTTGCAAGAAACAAATTAAATGTAAAGCTTGCGGGAAGCCATGCAGGAATCCATACTGGAGAAGATGGAAAAAGTGCCCAGGCAATCGAAGATATTGCAATTTACCGTTCATTGCCCAACATGGTTGTTATCCAGCCCTGCGATTATATCGAAACAAAAAAAGCAGTTATTGAATTAGCTTCTTACAATGGCCCAAGCTACATGAGATTATTAAGAAATGCAATGCCAATAATAAACAAAGAAGATTACAAATTCGAGCTTGGAAAAGGAATTGTCCTTAAAGAAGGAAAAGACGCAGTTATATTTGCAACAGGAACCCTAGTTCATGAATCACTAAAAGCTGCAGAAATATTAAAAAAAGAAAACATTGATGTTTATGTTGTAAATATACATACAATTAAGCCATTGGATAATAAGTTAGTAATTGATTTGGCTAAAAAAACAAACTGCGTGATAACAGCAGAAGACCACAACATAATTGGAGGGCTAGGAAGCGCAGTAGCAGAAGTTTTATCAGAAAACTATCCATGTATTATGAAAAGGATTGGCCTGGAAGATAAGTTCGGAGAATCCGGAAAGCCTGCTGAATTGTATGAGAAGTATGGTTTGGACGCAGCCAGTATTGTTGGTGTAGTTAAAGAAATTGTTAAAAGAAAATAGAAAACATTCAAAAAATATTTAAACCAAGTAAAAAAAACAATAATAAGCGTTGAGGGGATTAAATGAAGATTTTTTTGGATACTGCCTCGGTCAGTGAAATAAAGACTGCAAATGACATAATACCATTAGATGGCGTTACAACAAACCCAACATTAATAATGAAAGAAGGTAAGGATTATGTAAAAACTCTAAAAGAAATAACAAAAATAGTCAATGGCCCTATAAGCGCAGAACCCGTCTCTTTGGATGCAGAAGGTATGGTTAAGGAAGGAAAAGAATTTGCAAAGCTGCATAAAAACATTGTAATTAAGGTACCAATGACACCAGAAGGAATGAAAGCATGCAAGGTCCTATCAAAAGACGGAATCAAAGTAAACACAACATTGGTATTCTCAGCAAACCAGGCTTTACTGGCAGCAAAAGCCGGAACTTATTTCGTAAGCCCTTTCCTTGGAAGATTAGATGATATAGGGGAAAAAGGCATGGATCTTGTTAAAGAAATAAAGGAAATTTATGACAATTATGGCTTTAAAACAAAGATACTTGCAGCAAGTATACGAAGCACAACCCATGTCAAGGAAGCAGCACTTATAGGAGCAGATATAGCCACAATACCATTCAAAGTTTATGAAAGCATGTTCAATCACGCACTGACAGACAAAGGAATAAAACAATTCCTAGATGACTGGGATACGCTTCAAAAAGAATTGAAAAACAAATAGATTTTTTGCAATTTATTTTTTTTAGCTTTCTTATTAATTCCACTTTTTTCTTAGTTTCCTATCTAAACAGAAATCATCAAATTAAGCCAAACCACAAAAAACAAGTCCAATTCCAAACCCCAATAATACCGGAGCATATCTTTTATATTGATTCATCTTATCAAGCATTTTTTATCATTGAATAGGATTATAACTGGAAATAGCAAATATTTAAATATATTCATAATTTTAAATCATACATGGAAGTAGATAAAATAATCGCAGCATTGCATCCTTTAGAGAGGAAAGTTTTGCCGATATTAAGGGAAACATCATCATTCGAAAAAATTGCAGAAAAAACAAAGCTACAGAAAGTGGAAGTAATGAGGGCTTTGCAGTGGCTGCAGAACAAGAAAATAATAAGTGTAAAGCAGAAACTTCAAGAGAAGATAGATTTGGATGAGAATGGGCTAAAGTACAGGGACAAAGGCCTTCCGGAAAAAACATTCCTACAACTATCCAATAAGCCAATTACCCTGGATGAGATAGGAAAACGATCAAATTTAAGCAAACAGGAATTGAGCATAAGTTTAGGTATTTTAAAATCAAAAGGCGCAATTGAAATAAAAAAAGAAAGAGGAATTCTAATATCAATAACTAATGCAGGAAAAAACATCTTAAATAAAGGTTTTCCAGAAGAAGATTTTCTCAAAAAGAAATTCCCTATAGGTATTTTCGAATTAAATAATGAAGAAAAGCGAATTTTTGAAAGCCTAAAGAAAAGAAAAAATATAGTCAAATTAAACATAATTAAAATAATAAACGCAGAATTGACAGAAATAGGAAAAAAATTAACAGCCCAAAAAATAGACAGTAAGAACATAATTGACAGATTAACTCCATCAATCATACAGTCCGGAGAATGGAAAAACAAAAAATTAAGAAGCTATGATGTGGCAATAAACGTTCCAAACATTTCAGGGGGAAAAAGGCATTTTGTCAGCCAGGCAATACAATATTCAAAAAGGATATGGCTTGACATGGGCTTTAAAGAGATGACAGGCCCCATAGTTGAGAGCTCTTTCTGGGTTTTTGATGCATTATTTACAGCCCAAGACCATCCAGTAAGGGAAATGCAGGACACTTTTTTCATTAAAAACCAGAAATACGGAAAACTACCTGAAAAAAAACTTGTGAATGCAGTCAAGAGCGCTCACGAAAATGGAGGAAGTACAGGAAGCAAGGGCTGGCAGTATAGCTGGAAGAATGAAGAGGCAATGAAAAATGTCTTAAGAACCCACACTACAAACCTAAGCGCAAGGACACTGGCAGGATTAAAAAAATCCGAAATCCCTTCTAAATTTTTTGCTGTTGGAAGGTGCTTTAGGAACGAGGCAATTGACTGGTCGCACTTATTTGAATTCAACCAGACAGAGGGCATTGTCATTGATCCAAATGCCAATTTCAGGCACCTGCTTGGCTACCTAAAAGAATTTTTCAGAAGGATGGGATTTGAAAAAGCAAGGTTCAGGCCTGCTTATTTTGCATATACAGAGCCATCAGTAGAGATAGATGCATTCTACCCCGTACATAAAAAATGGATTGAGCTCGGTGGTGCAGGAATTTTAAGACCCGAAGTCACAAAAGCATTGTTGGGAGAAGAAATCCCTGTTTTAGCATGGGGACCTGGCTTTGACAGGGTGATGATGGATTACTATGATATAAATGATATGAGGGATATCTACAAAAATGACCTGAAGCAGTTAAGGGAAATGGAATACTGGATGAAATAAAATGCCGACTATAAAAATCAACAAGAAGGTCTTTGAAAAGCTTGTAGGAAAAAAGCTGCCATTAGAAAAATTAAAGGATAGGATAAGCTATTTAGGAACAGACCTTGAAGATGTAAATGAAAACGAGATTGTTGTAGAAATCTTTCCAAACCGGCCTGACATGCTTTCCGAAGAAGGCTTTGCACGCGCATTTTCTTCTTTCATCGGGGTAAAAACAGGCTTGAAAAAATATAATGTAAAGAAAAGCGGACACAAAGTTATAGTAGACAAATCAGTTTCAATGAGGCCATATACAACATGCGCAATTGTAAAAAATCTGAATTTCAATGATGATATGATTCGTGAAATCATGCAAATACAGGAAAAACTTGCATTGACTCATGGCAGAAACAGGAAAAAATCTGCATATGGCCTATACCCATTAAACAATATCAACTTTCCAATACACTATACTGCCAAGAATCCAAATGAAGTAAAATTCAGGCCTCTTGGACTGGAAAAAGAAATATCAGCAGTAAAAGTAGAAGAGCTCCATCCTAAAGGAAGAGAATTCAAATGGGTAGCAGAAGGTTGGAAAAAATATCCTTTTTTTATTGATGGAAAAGAGAATATAATGTGCATGCTTCCTTATACAAATTCCCATCATACAGGAAAAGTTGATGAGACAACTAAAGAAGTATTCATCGAATGCACTGGAACAGATCTGGAGAACGTGAAACAGGCATTGAACATCATTGTTACAATGCTTGCAGATATGGGAGGTCAAATATACAGTCTTGACATAATTTACCCTTCTAAAACAATAACCACTCCAAATTTAAATCCTGAAGAAATGAAGGTCGATATTGGCTATGTAAACAAAATTCTCGGACTGGACCTAAAAGAAAACCAAATAAAAACACTGCTTGAGCGTATGGGATTTGACTACAAAAATAAAAAAGCGCTAATACCTGCTTACAGAACAGACATTCTGCACCAAATCGATTTAATAGAAGATATTGCAATAGCATATGGATATGAAAACTTCATTCCTTCAATCCCAAACCTCTCTACAATCTCAGCAGAAGATAAATTTGAAATTTTTAAAAACAAAATAGCTGATTTATTATCCGGCATGGGATTAATAGAAACATGCTCTTATCATTTAAGCAACAAAGAGCAGCAATGCAGCATGATGAACACAAACCTTTCTTTAATAGAGCTGGAAAACTCGATATCCTCTGATTACAATATTTTAAAGGCATGGAACATCCCTTCATTGATGGAAATCTTAAGCAGCAATAAGCATCATGAGTATCCCCAAAAAATATTCACGATAGGAACAATTTTCAAAAAAAATCCAAAATCTGAGACAAACATAGAAGAAGATGAAAGGCTTGCAATAGCTATAGCATCTGAAAAAACAGATTATACTGAAATAAGGCAAATCCTCGATTATTTATTCAGAAGCATAAATGTAAAATATGAAATAACAGAAACAGAGCATGATTCATTTATCACAGGAAGAGTCGGCAGAGTAATTGTAAACGGGAAAAACGTTGCATACATCGGAGAAATATCACCACAAGTAATCACAAACTGGGAACTGGAAATGCCGGTAACAGCCTTAGAACTTAATCTGACAGAATTATTTAACACCATCTCTAAATAAAATAATAAAAATTCCTGATAAAAAATTATTTCTTTTTATCGCTTTTCTTTGCAGGTTTAGAAGCTTTTTCTTCCTGCGGCTCTTTTTTATCAGCTTTTATTTCCTTGCTTTTGTCAACCAATCCTGCTTTTTCTTCCAAACTTCCGGATTTATTTTCCATCTCTTTGACTTTATCCTTCACCGCATCTTTGCTTTTAAGCTTGAAAATATCTCTTAGCTTTTTCTTCTCTTCCTTTTGCACACTTAATTGCTCCGGAGTCTTTCTCTTCTTTGCCTGCCTCTCTTTCTTTGGTTTTGGCTTTGTCTCCCTAACCTTTAATCCCAGCTTTTCAAACTCTTTCTTAATATCATCATGGGAAGCATTCTTTTTGATTTTAACAACTTCCTTTAACGGTTCCAGATGAAAAACATTACATTTCCTTCTTCTTGTCTCGCCATCTATCAAAACAAACTTATCATTCAGAACATCAACAATAACACATTTCAGGCCGGCATCCCTGCCAGCAGTCTTAACGCAAATTCTTCCAACTTCAATCATTTTTCCCTCCAATCACTTCATTTTGAGCAGTGTCACCATCCGCTCAAGTGATTATTTTGTTTTCATTATGGTATTTTTTGTTGTTCTTCGTTTTTACTGGATATTTTTTTATTAATGGGTTTTTATTTTAAATGAATTTTTTTTAATTGGAGTATTTTTATTGGCTTCTTACCCTTTCCACAATCAAAGACCTCATGCATCTGCTGCACAAATTGCCGCCATATGGCCTTTCCGGCCTCTTCTTTGTCTTGGCCATCTTTGTCATTTTAATAGGCCTTTCCCTGGGTATTCCTTTAAGTGTAGCGCTGCAATTGCCGCATTTAGCCCCTTTTGGCTTCCTTCTCCTATAGTGCACTACAGTACTCCCGCCAGGAACCTTTACCTTCACTTTTCTCAAGCTTCTTGACCTTTTAAATCGCTCTACCATATATCCTAGAAAACGTAAAATATTTATAAAGCTTTTTATTAGAAATCTTTATATACCAAATTGAGCTTAATTTTAAGAATGCCAAGAAAAACAAGAAATTTTTTTAATAAAAGAGGTGTAAGTCCATTGATAGCAACTGTTTTGCTAATTTCTTTTGCCATAGCTTTAGGGGCTGTAGTGATGAACTGGGGCAGAAATCTGGATATCTCAAAACCAGGAGATGAATGTGCAAGCGTTGCCATAAAAATAAGGGAAACAGCCAATTATCAGGTATGCTATTCCGGATCAGGAAAAAATTCTTATATCAACTCCATCATTGACAATGTAGGGAATATTGACATTGATGGGATGGGAATATGGATTGTAGGTGAAAAAGGCACAAAACTACTAGACTTTAATGAATTTTCCATAAAGAAAAATACTCTTTTAGACATTAAAGAAAAGTCAGTAGGTTATGATTTTGACGAATATGGAAGCATAAAGCATGTCCAGTTCATACCAAAAGTAAAGATAGAAGATTCCATAGAAATATGCCCCAAAAATTCTGTAAAAGCAGATAAAATTGCTATTTGCTAACAATAAATCAACCCCAGACTTTAATAAACCTTAATCACTTTTCTTACAAGAATGCTGAATATTATAGAGAATATGATATATGTTCCTAACCACCCTAATTTCCATCCAAAGAGGTTAAGGAGCTTTTTTTGCGTATTGTCAATTTTAATCATTTTTATTGGGCTGTTTTTTATTTTTTTGATTGGATTCTTGTATTTATGAGCAGTTGAAATTAAAACATCTTTAGTGTATTTTTTCCCATCAAAGATATATTCAAGAAGATATTCCCCTTCAACCCCACTCAAAACCCACTTAACATCACTGCTATCAACTCCTTTACTCAATCCACCATCCACAATCATTCCTTCAGGAACGCTCAACTCTATCATTCCATCAGCATTTTCCTCAAACAAAACCGTTGTAGTGAATTCCTGTCCCGGAATTATCGGATCATATGCAAAATTTGCAGTCATCCAGCTAAAAATAATTATTATTGGAATAATCGAGTATAATGTGCTTCTCATTGAATGCATCATATACTTCATATTTGTCTGCATGGACTTTTTCTGGACCTGCATTGCCTTTGCAGGGTCCTGCTTTAATTCCTTGATTTCCTTTTGAAATTCTTTCATCTCTGCCTTTAGGTCTTTCATCAGATTCTGGTCAGTAGTATATTTGTAAACCAAAGTTATTATCACAGAGATAAGAAAAGAAAGTATGATAACAGCCCAAAGAGTAGGCAACCTAAGCAAGGGGTCAAATATCGGATTTAAAATACTTTCAAAAACCATTTATCCTCCCATAAACTTTCTCATCATCGGATTCATGTCCATCATATGCTGTTTTGAAACTTCTTCATACAGCTTGTAAACAATCATGACTGCAAGCAGTATGCCTGTACCTGAGCTTAAAGTTCCTGTTATGTCTGCAATGCCTGCCAAAAAGCCAATTGCCAGGCCACCCATAATTGTTAAGGGCCAGATATACCTGTTCAGGAGCCTTTCCAGAACCCTTTCATCTCTCCTAAAACCAGGGATTTGCAGCCCTGATGACATCATCTGCTTTGCCTGGCTTCTAGCATCCATTCCTGCTGTCTGCATCCAAAAAATGCTGAATATCATTGCTCCGAGCATAAGGAACGATAAATAAACAAGAGACTGCAAATATGGTGCAAATCCAATAAAAATAGTATGCTGTTCGATAACAGACCTTAAAAGATTTGGGCCCTGAAGCCAGTAAACAAAACCCGAAATTGGCTGTCCGCTTAGCTCGCTAAACCTGCCCAAAAAAGGAATTCCTGCATTCTGCAAAAACCTCCCTAAAAGCTGGAAATTTGCTATAAGGGCAGAAACAAGTATGACAGGAATAACGCTTGTGTAAAAAAATGACAGAGGCCACCTTACACCATGACCGCGCACCATCCCGAATGATAATGGAATCTCAATTTTCATTGCCTGCGCATAAACAGCAATTGCAAAAACAAGAGCTGTAGAAACCAAAGTTGCAAACATGATGGCGGCCGTGGTTGGGTCTCCTGCAGTCAGGCTTTGAAACAAAGCAGGAACAGCACCGGCAGAATATGTAATTCCGGCTAATCCAGAAGGGCCTGGAAGCCAGTTAAAAGCCTGTATAAAAATGCTCTTGCTCACTCCGGCAACTATAAACAGCCCAATTCCAGAGCCAAAGCCCCACTTGCTTACAACCTCATCCATGAACAAAATCATAACGCCGCCTAAAAAGAGCTGGAAAATAAGGACCAGCTGCAGCTGCGAATAAAGTGCTGTTCCGGCAAATTCTGTAGCCGGTGCAAGGCCTCCCATCAGGACATAGATAGCTGCCTCAAATATTATGAAAAATATTGCAAGTAATTTCTGCAGGCCCTGAAATGTTTTCTTGCCTTCCGGCCTTGTAAGGTCAAGCTTTAAAATACCCGAGCCGTTAAGAAGCTGCAGGACAATGGATGCTGTCACAATAGGGCCTATGCCCAGGCTTATCAGGCTTCCAAATTCTGCGCCTAAAATAATAGATAAAGTTTCAAATCTTTGAAGTGCATTAACACCTAATCCAAATAAAGGCAGCAGCCCAAGAAAATAATATATCATCAATATGACAAAAGTCCACTTTAGCTTTTCCTTAAAAGAAAGAAATTTTTGCGATGGCCCTTCTACTTCAGGAAGGTTATTTAAAATAGCTTTCCAGATGGACATTTTGATTATTCTTTATCCTGTTTTGGCAGAATAACTTCTCCACCGCCCTTTTTTATTTTTTCTATAGCCTTTTTAGAGGCATAGGGAACTTTTATCCTGTACTTATTGCTGATTTTCCCTTTGCTTAAAAGCTTGTTAAAGCCAATCTTTTCAAGATCAACAGAATAAAAGTCATTTTCTTTGCTTATTAATTTTTCTGAATTCAAAGCAGGTAAATTTTGCTCTAAATATAGTATGTTTGTCGCAACAATATTTTTCCTTGATTTGCTCTTAAATCCATATTTTCCAAAATACTTATTGTTCCATATGGACGGCTTTTTGTTGTCAGACCTTTTGCCAGTTCCAGCTAAACCCTTTCCACCTCTATTCCCAGCACCCCTATGCTTTTTCTTGGAGCCCCAGCCATGGGTCATAGAGCCTCTCTGCCTTACATTTTTCTTTCTTTTGTTTATCATTTTAATAATTCATCCTTCCAATCAGCTCGTTAATCTTATCTTTCCTGTATCCTAAGCCGCCGCCTTTAACAAATGAAACTTTTATCCCTTTTCTTCCAAATCCCTTTTTTGGGCTGTTTAGCCTGAAATATTTTTTTATTTTCCTGCCACTAACCTCAATGAACCTGTTATATTTTATTTTCCCCTGTCTATCGGACAGCCTTCTCGTATACACCTCTCCTTTTTTCTCCACAAGGGAATTATACACTTTCTCATCAACTTCTCCCCATGTGACATAATCCTTGATTTTTTGAATCATCCCAAGATAGAACTTATTTTTTGGCACAACAACACAAAAATTTTTTTTATGGAGCAGCATCTGCTTAAGAGTCTTGCTGATATCATGCTTTATGCCAGTAATTCCCCTTACTCTGATAATGGCTATCTTTTCATTATTTGTTTCCTTTTCCATCTTTTCAATTGTCTATACTTCCCATGATAATACTCAGCTTTTTAGCAGTCTCTTCCTGTACTTTTATCTCGGTTAGCTTTTTGACTGCGGCAAAGCACGCATAAATCAAATTTAGTTTTGTCTTTGTCTGGCCAAAAGTTTGCGACCAAACATCTTTTATTCCTGCAATCTTAAGTATTTTGCTGCACTCTCTCTCAATGCATAATCCTGTTCCTCTAGGGGCAGGCATTAGCTTTACTATGACTGAGCCACATTTGCCTTCAACAGTAAAAGGGATAGTATGGGGATTATTGCACTCGCATTGCCAGCTTCCACAGCCTCTTAACACCCTCACAATATTCAGTTTTGCATTTCTAATTGCTTTTTCTCTTGCAGGTACAGTCTCTTTACTCTTGCCATATCCAATGCCAACAAGCCCATCTTCATTTCCAACTATAGCAAAAGTTCCGAATTTAGGCTTATTTCCTTCTTGCGTCTTCTTTTGCGTCTGCCTGAATACTCTTCTTTGGCCGCCTCCAAATTTTCCTTTTGACTGGCCTACTAATAATAAATCTGAGCTTAAGTTCGGCAGCAGCACATCAACTATCCCCTGCTCCAAAATTTTAAATTTGCTGTCCAATACCTGGTTGATGTTATTAATCTCTCCTGATTTGACCTTTACCCCTAAATCTGTTTTTGGCTTCCAGCTTTCTTTGTCAAATTCTCTGAACCTTCCGGAACTTTTGGCATTTTTTTTAATATCCTTTGAACTAGTATCTTCTTTATTCACAGCTTCTGGCTTTTTCTCTTCAGCTTCTGCCTTCGGCTTTTCTTTAGCTTGCACTTCAGGTTTTTTTTCGGCTGTTTTTGCTTCTGCAGCATCTTCAGCTTTTTCTTTTTCTGTCATTTTATTATTTCCCGTTTTTATCAATATTATTTTTTACCTCTTCAAATTTCTTAGCAATATCAGTTATATCTTTTTTTAATAGGGTTGCATATTTTGTTATATGTCCACCTACAATCCTCTCTTTTTTCGGCAAAACTTTCTCATCGTGCGGAATCTTCAAGCCGGCATCCAATACACCATTAAGCACAGCATAGATTCTTGAGCCATTTACAGACTTCTGAAGCCCAATATCAAGTACAGCATTGTCTATTTTCGCATTCTTTGCTCTTTTTCCCAGCAAAAATCCTACAAGATAAGCTGCAGGCATATTCCCGGTATTATGGGCCCATCCAAACTTTTTCAGATTACTTGAATGAGAACATGTTATTATTCTATCTCCTTTCTTATCATAATCCACTATGGCAGCCTGCATATTTTTTAATGATTTTCTTACAACTAATCTTGGCTTATTTGAGGAAAGTATTTTTAGCCTCTTTCTGTAATTTGTATTTCCTTCCCGTTTTCTCCTGAATTCCACAGTGTAAGTATTGCTTTTTTTCATTTTTTGATTATATTGTGTTCTTGCATATACACTTTAATGTGCCTTTTGCTTCTGAAAAAACCACCTTTGCTTTTTAGGTAAAGAGATCTGTAAGAGGAACTGTTAATCACATCCTTTCCTTTCAGATTTTGCAAAAATTCTCTTTGCACTCTTATTCGGTTAATCCATCTCCTTTTTTTCGCCAGCCTTGCATTTCTGCCGCCCTTTATTGATCCGGCTCCGCTCCTTCTTCCTTTCCTTTTCTGCTCTTTATTCTTCCTTATCCTTGATTTTGAAATTCCCTTTTTCTGTTTGCCTTTGATAGCCTTGTCTTTTATCAGTGATTTTATGTCAACCTTTGTTATGGCTTCTTTTATCTCATCCAGCCTGCTTGAGTCAAGCCAGATACTCTTTTCTGAAGATTTTAAGATCTGAGCAGCAAGCCTTTTTTGTATTTTAAGTTGCATTTTATCTCTCCCTCTGCGTCAATATTTTTTCTTTTTCCTTTTTCTTTGCATCTTTCTCTCCTTTCTCATCTGTTTTGCTCTTATCATCCTTACTTTTCTCAGCCTTTTTTTCCTTCACCTTATCTGCCAATTGTTTTTGCTTTTTTTCTTCGGCTTTTTTCTTCTTCTCTTGCTTGGATTTCTTTTTTGCTTGAATATTATCTTCAATTTTTTTTACAAACTCATCAGGATTCCTAATATTGAGGATATCAAATCCAGAACTTTTTGCCTTTTTTATTATAACAATTCTTTTTTTATCTCCTAATGCGGATGAAATAACAATGCCGTCTTTTTTGGAATCAAGGCTTTCCAAATCCCCTGCTGATCTGACAATTTTTTGATTTAACCCGTTCTTATGCAGGCACCTTGTTTCTCTTGGGCTTCTATATCCGGATGACACTTTTCTTAACCTGCCATGCAGCTTTAGCCTTACTTTTGACTGCAGACCTTTAGGCCTTCTCCATTTTTTCTTGAGCCTGGATTTTTTATGATGGTCCTGCCTGAGAAAATCCGGCTTTTTGCTTTTAATCCGCTTCCTAATCTGCAGCAGTTCTTTTATCGATGCCATTTTATTATAGTATTATTTTATCTCCTTTCCGTCTTTGGAAATGATATAGCAGCCATCCTGGAAAACCCTTCCATCATATCCTGCTCTTTTTGTAAGCTGTTCTATATCCGCGCTTACCTGCCCTGCAATTTCCTTGCTTGAACTTTCCACAACAATTAAATCTCCCTCCACTTTGACTGCAGCCCCTTCTTTTAAATTAAGGGTCCTTGGAATTTTTTCCCCTAAAAAATTTTTCACAATAAGCTGATTATTGCTTGCAGAAACATTCATAGGAAAATGCCCGGAACATATCTTCAAAGTGTATTTATGCCCCACTAAACTGCCGCCTATCATATTCTTGATATGCGCAGCATATGATTTTATCAGTTTTTTACTTACCTTGTCAAACTTAACAGCTTTTAATATTATTTCATTTTCTGCATAACTTATGTTTATCTTCTTGTCTGAAAAATCTCTTTTTACTTCTCCTTTAGCTCCCTTTAAAATCAATATAGCCTTATCTAACTTTGCCTCTACACCCTTAGGTATAGTTATCTTGCTGCTCAATACTTTGCGTTTTGTTTTTCCTTCTGCCATTTTAATAACAATAAGCTAATAATCTGCCCCCAACATTTTTCTTCTTAGCATCATTATGCATCATAATGCCTTGAGGGGTTGACAAAATCAAAATCCCCATATCCCTGGCAAGCAGATATCTCTCTTCAAAACTTTCAAATTCATTTTTTTTAATACTATACCTCGGCTTAATAACTCCGCATTTGTTTATGTTTCCAAGCAAGTTTACTTTTATTAAGCCCCCTTTGCCGTCTTCAATCTCCTCAAAAGCGCCAATGTAACTATTGTCTTTCATTACTTCAAGCACCTTCTTGATAATTTTCGAAGATGGCCTTATCTTACTCTCACTCCTTCCTACCTTTGCATCGTTCAAAATTGTCGATAAGGCATTTGCTAACGGATCATTTAATGACATTTTTTAACCTCAACCATATTTCTTAAACCCAAGATTTGCTGCCGTTTCCCTGAAACACTGCCTGCATAAGTGCAGCCCATAACTGCTAATATGGCCCCTTATCCTTCCACATCTTCCACATCTTTTTTGGGAAAACCCGCAACTTCTTTTTTTAGATGAATTATGCTTTATAAATTTCTTAAGCTTTACCGGCTTAGCTTTAAGCTGCTTAAACGCCTTTTTATGATTGCTGTATGTCATTTTATTCTCCTGTCTTTAAACCAAAATTATTTTTCATAAAATCTATTGATTCTTCTTTTTTTATCCTGTGCCTTCTTGGAATATGATGTTTTTTTAAGGCTCTTGACTTTACCCTGAATCCGCTTCTTTTCAGTGTAACACAAACCTGCAGCCCCATGATTCCTATATCAGGATTATACTTAACTCCAGGGATATAGATATACTCAGATATCCCAAATGATATATTTCCCTCATTGTCAAAATTACTTGGCCTCAGAGTATTGTCTTTGGATTCTAAAAGCCGTTTTATCATTTCCAAAGCTTTTTGTTTTCTCAAAGTTAATTTACATCCTATTGGCAAACCAGGCCTTAGCCCCCATTCCTGTATTCTTTTTTTTGCAAATGTCCTGACAGGATTATGGCCCGCTATACTATTGATTAATTTTATTCCCTTCTCTAATCTAGCCTGGTCTTTCCCAGCGCCAATGTTCAAGGTTACTTTTTCTACACTTATCTGTTTCATAGCGTTCATCTTATTTGCTCTATTAATTTGATAAAGTGATTAATGGTTTTTCTTCGCCTACAGGAAATGCATACTCTTTTAATGTCTCAACTACATCTCCATTTTCACTCTTATACACAATCCTATTTCCCTTTATATCCTGGACCTTTCCAACCTGGCCAATATGCTTTCCGCCTGTAAGGTATACTAACACATTCTTGCCAAGCCCAACATGTTTTTTTATCTCATTCTTGCCTTTACCCAGGGAAAGTAAAATACTATCTCCTACTTTGTAGCTTTTATCTGTAACAAGTTTGCTTTTCCCATCATATAGGTTTAATTGGATTTTTCCCTTAACCCCGCTTTTCCCTGTTATCTTGCATATCTTAATGCTGCTCTCATCCTTGCTTACTTTAATCAGGTCTATTTTGCCCATTTTAGTCAAAATAATCCTAAAGTGCTCATCAATCTCATTTAATGATAAGACATCAAACAGCCCAACAGGAAACCTGTAATCTTTTCTTCTTATGCCGTCAATAGTGACATTCTTTGTTTCCAGAATATGCCTAGACTCCTTGTTATTGGACGCATAATCAAGGATATCCCTCAACACAACATTTAATGGGACAGATATACTTTTTTTATGAGGACCAGGACTGGGTTTTGTAATGTACTTGATTCCCTTTCTCTTTATCTTCCATGTTTTAGGGGCAAAATGCCTATTTAGGTGCTTTGACATTCTATTTCCTCTCTAAATTTTTTTGTCTCATCTTATCATCTGTATTAATTTCAGCAATCATTAAATTTGACGGGTTTAAAGGATATCTTGCTTTTGTACCGTCTTTCTTGACAATTTCTATGCCATTAACATACACTCTGGTTTTTTTTAAATTGACTTCATCAACCTTCCCGGTTTTATTCTTAAACTGCCCTCTTAGTATCTTAACACTATCCCCTTTTTTTAGGCTCACACTTCTTTTATTGTATTTTTCCCGCAGCACTTTTGATAGATGCACATTGACAAATTTTTGCCTGATATGAAGGGGAGCATTATGCCTGTATTTTCTCTGCTTCCTTGGCTGCACGCTTCCATTCCATGATTTTGAAAATTTTGTTTTCATTTTATCCTATAAATCTTATTTTGAAAATATTTTAGACAACAATGCTGGCTATTTTAGCGACAGCCGGCCATCTTTCACACACTTCTTTGGCTATGGCGCCCTTGAACATTGTACCTTTCGGGTTTCCCTTTTCATCCTTTAAGACAACCACTGCATTATCCTCAAACTTTATCCTCGATCCGTCAGTTCTCTTATATTCTTTTTTTTGCCTAACAATAATAGCATGAACAACCTGCTTTCTCATATCCGGCCTGCCCCTTCTTACAGAAGCCATAACCAGGTCAGCAACACCCGCTGACGGAACCCTTCCTTTAGTAGTCTTGCTGCCGACAACTGTGAATATCTTGACTATTTTTGCTCCTGAATTATCGCACGTTTCAACTTCACTCCCTATGGGAAGCGCTTTGGTTATTTTTGATTTTAATGCCTGCATTTTTATTCTGCCTCTTCACTCTCAACTTTTTTATCATCGCTTTTTTTATCATCTTTTTTAACTTTTGACTCTTCCTCTGCTTCCATTCTTTCCTTAAACAGCCTCTCCTTACCTAAAACTTCCACAATCACAAAATTCTTGGACTTGCTTAATGGCCTACACTCCATAATCTTAACAATATCCCCCTCCTTCGCATTTATACAAATAGTATTATGTGTCATTACCTTGCTTCTTCTTTTTTCAAACCTTTCATATTTTCTTAGATAATTCCTCCTTTCCCATTCCACTACTGCAGTCTTTTGCATCCTGGTGGAGATTACAGTGCCTGTAAATGACCTGCCTCTGCATTTTAATCTGCCATGAACAGGACAATTGCTGTCTTCACATTTGCCTTTATCCTTGTTCTCTTTCCCGCTTATTTTTCCTGCAGTCATTTTATCTTATCTTACTTCTATAGCATCCGGTGAAAAACCGAGCTTTACTAATACATCTTTTACCTTGTTTTTATGGTTGCCTTGCAGCTCTACTTTTCCTTCCTTTACAGTACCGCCGCACGCGAATTGGGCTTTCAATTTTTTAGCCAAATCCTTCATATCAATCTCTTTTTGGTCTATGCCCTCAATTATCGTATATATTTTTCTGAATTTCTTGGCCTCTGTGAAGACTTTTATCAGCTGGCTCTCTTTAGCTATGGTTTCACAGACGCATAGCTCTTTCACCAAACCGCACTTTACACAAATTTCACTCATGCTTTTTTACCTACCTCTGGTTTTTTCAAATCTTTTGCAACTTTAGCTGGTTTTTTGTTGGCTTTTTCTTTTTCTATTGTCAGTATCTTTGCCAGGGTTTTCTTTATTTTTCTGGCTTGGCCTGGATTCTTCAAAGCAGCACCTATCACTATCTGAGCGTTCACCTTGACTAATTCTTTTTTAAGCTCAAGGATTTTCTCGTTAAACATATTCTTTTCCATTCCTCTTACTTCTCTAGCTTTCATCTTTCTTCACTCGCTTTTTTTTGCTTTTTTCATTAGGATCTTTCTCAGCTTTTTTTGGCTCTTCTTTAACTTCTTTTTCTTCACCGCTTTTCTTAACATCCTTTGTTTCCTCTTCCTTAATCTCTTCTATATTTTCTTCCTTTTCTTCATTAAGCTCGACTTTATCCGGCAGCTTTGTTCCCGGAGGCATTATGCTTACCTTAATGCCTACAACTCCTGTCTTAAGCTTTGCCTGCGCGTGCGCTTTGCTAACGCCAACTATTGATATGTCTCCGCATTTTTTAAGATAGCCTGAGTAAAATCTCCATGATTTTGCCCTGCTGCTTGGTATTTTGCCGCTCACTATTATCTCAACACCTAAAGCCCCAGAATTCATGACAGCTTCCATGGTCTTATGTCCTACAGCCTTGAATTTTTCACCGCCAAATCTTTCCAGTGATCCGGTAATCCTTTCAGCAACTATGCTCGCATCCAGATTAATACCTTCAACTTCACTTATTTCTATCTGAGGATTTTCAAGCTTGAATCTAGCCTTCAAATTCTTAGTCAGGTCTTTTATATTCTGGCCCTTTCTTCCTACAATAAGCCCCGGCCTTGAAGCATAAATAACAATCTTTTCTCCAAGAGGGGTCTTTAGCATCCTTGTATGGCTGTGGCCGACATTTTTCAGGTTTTCAGATATGTATTCCTGTATCTTATGCTCCTTAATTTTTTGCGATACGAATTTTCTTTCTATCATTTTTTATCGTTGCCAGGGTTTGAACCCTTGCTTTTCTCGTTAGCACTTTCTTTAGTTTTTTTTGCAGCAGTTTCTTTTTTCACTGCCTTTTTCTTTGTATCTGGCTTGCTTTCAGCCTTTTCCAAAACTACAATTTCCACATTTGTCCTTTTTGCGTTCCTGCTTCTTTGCCTTCCATATCGTGCAGTTTTTGCAGCTTTGTTTGAATTTATATGTGCAATAATCAAATTGGCTGTATTCAATCCTTTAAACTGCGCGTTGGCTTCAACCTGATTTAGCAGGCTCAAAAATTCCATTGACGCTTTCTTAGGATATCTTCCTGCTGCCATTCCTTTTTTATGGCCAACATCAGCATTAAATCTTTTAAATGGCACGGCTTTTTTATCTTTAATAACTTCATCCAAAAATTTTTTGGCAAAATTAACATCTTTCTCCCTTATAAAATTGCATATCTCTATACTCTGTTTAGATGAAATCGGCAAAGACACTCCAATAGCCCTGGCCATGTTCTCTTTATTGTAATCTTTTAATGAATATTTGTGTCCCATCTTAACCTTACTTTGTTTATTTGACTGATAATGCTCCGCTGGATTTTGTAGCTCCTATTCCCGGAGCTGAATGCTGGACTCTGTTTCTTGTCAAAACAAACTCCCCAAGATAATGCCCGATCATATCTCCAACTATGGAAACTGGCAAAAATGTCTTGCCATTGTGCACTTTTATTGTCTTTCCAACCATCTCCGGTAATATTATCATGTCTCTGCAGTGAGTCTCAATATTAGCTTCATTGTTTTTTATTTTTTTAAGCAAAATTTTATGCTGCTCACCAAGCTCTCGTTTCAATGTCCTTCTTTGTCTTGCAGGCAGCAAGCTTGCAAGCTCGTTTAAGCTTAAGCCTTTCAACTCTTCTAGACTTTTACCGCGAAAAACAAATTCTTTCTTAGCCATTTTTCATTATCTTTTCTTCCTTCCTGTTCTCTTAGGTGCAATTTTTCCTACCTTTGCTCCTGGAGGGGCATTTCTTGAAGTTTGTGTTGGCCCTCCCTTTACTGATGAACTTGAGCCCCCAAACGGATGATCTACAGAGTTCATTGACACTCCTGAAACTATAGGCCATAATTTATTCTTAGCTTTCATAGCATAATGTTTTGTTCCTGCTTTTAAAAATGGCTTTTCTTTTCTTCCTGAACCCGCAATAATCCCTATTGTAGCCCTGCAGTCAGGCAAAAATTTCTTTCTTTTTGAGGATGGAAGCTCTACTAAAACCATATTCTGCATCTTTGTGACTATTTTTGCAAAACCACCAGAAGCCCTGACAAATTTTCCTCCGTCTCCAGGAAACAGCTCAATATTATAGATAGCCATGCCTTCAGGTATATTTTTTAACGGCATTACATTGCCTTTTTTAGCATCAATATTATCTCCCATCTCCACATTATCTCCAATTTTTACTCCTTCAGGAGCATGCATCAATATAGTGCTGCCATTATCATATTTTATTTGCGCAAGAGGGCTGCTATGTCCCTGACAGTGTATCAAGTCAGTTATTTTTCCACTAAGCCCTGCTTTTTCATATTTTGCGTATTTGCTTTCTCCTTTATATCTAAAGCTTGGAGCCCTGTATCTTGGGCTTCCTTTTCCCCTTGCCTGCTGTATCAAGTTTTTTCCCATTTTTTCACCTACATTAGCCCTAGCTGGGTTGCTATATCAATAGCCGGATTATTGTCTGAAAATTTAATATAAGCTCTTTTCTTTCCTTTTTGCACATGCACCTTTACATTTTCAACTTTAACCTTGAACATCTTTTCTATTGCGCTTCTTACTATTTTCTTATCAGCATCTATATCTACTATGAATACTAATTTGTTCTGGCTCTCCATAAGCCTTATTGACTTTTCCGTTGATAACGGATATTTAACAATTTTATATGGGTCCATTTTCATTCAAACAATTTCTTTTCTGTCAGCACTTCGATTGCCGATTTTGTCCATAAGGTCAATCTTCCCAGAACTGCTCCCGGAGCAAGCAGCTCAGCATTTAGTGATTTAACGTCAGCAACATCAATTCCAGGTACATTGCCCGCAGCCTTTACTATGCTGCATTTTTTCGAAACAACTATTAAAGGCCCCTTTTTTGCCTTGTATTTCCTTCCTCTTGCTTTGCCTTTTCCTGCCCTAACTGTTTTTTTACTAGTTCTGTTTAATTCTTTTTCAAGCCCAAATCCCTTTAAAACTGCCACTACATCTTTTGTCTTGCTTATGTCTTCAAATTTTTTGTCCAGGGCAAAAGGATAGCTTTCAGGTATTGCATGCCCCCTGTCTTTTACTAAATCATTAATAACAGTAGCCGCTATACATATTCTAATGGCTTTTCTTCTTTCTTTTTTGTTGATTTTTTTATGAAGTGTTTTTTCTGCTTTTGGAGGATGTGCTTTTCTTCCGCTGACAGTATTGGGCGAAATTGCACCAACCCAGTGCATTCTTGTCCCTCTTCTGCTTAAAATTTTTCTTGGTGTCCTTGATATTCCAAAACCGTACATTCCCCTATATTTTTTCCTTCTTTTTGAAAGATTTGCAGATGCCCTCATCCCTGCTTTTTTCATCGCGCCATAAGGCTGCCTTTTATCGCTCTGAATTGCAAGCACTGCCCTCTTAACTAAATCCGGCCTTACGCTTTCATCAAACTGTTTAGGCAGGTTTATTTCCCCTACTTTATTTTTTGAAGTGTCTAAAATATTTAATTTCATTTTAAGCAGCCTTTACTAAATTTATATTTTGTATTGTTGGAGCTATATTTGGCAAAATTTTATTTTGCCTTGAAGGCTCATTTATCCTTATTAGCCTTTTTTCAGTTCCTATGATAGATCCTTTGACAAGAATGTATGTGTTTTTAACAACACCATAATGCTTCAATCCTCCCTTTACATTTACATCTTTTCCTTCCCCTATTTTCAAAAGCCATTTATTATATTCTGTCCTTGGGTGGTATCCCATCTTTCCGGCCTTTGCATTCCTCCACATTATATGGCCCTGGGCTATCCATCCACCCAGGCTTCCGGGAGTTCTCCTGCCCTTCTCAGACTTATGGTTCTTCAAAGAGATACCAAACCTCTTAACAGGACCCTGCATTCCTTTTCCCTTGGTAACAGCATGCACATCAAGCTGCTGCCCTTCTTTAAACACCTCAGAAATTATTATTTCTTTTCCAAGCTTTTCGTTTGCATACTTTACTTGATCTTCTTTATTTCCTCCTAGCCCAATTTCAAAAAGCTCTGGCTTCTTCTTGCCGATGCCTGTTAATTTTGGCTGAGTATAAACAAGTAATCTTATAAAATCAAAATCTTTCTCTTTTTCATCTTTCTTTTTATTGGATTTCTTTGGAATTGCTATCTTCTTGCCAAGCTCTTTATCAAGATTTTCAGCAAGCGTTTCAGAAGCAACCTTAAGGCCGTTTGTTGTGTTTTTGTAAAATTTTATAGAAGCAGTTTTTAATGGGGGACATTCAATGATTGTGGCAGGACAAAAAATCCCCATTCCTTTTGTCGTTGAAGTCTTCCTATCATCGGTAATTATCAGATGAGTCATGCCAACCTTATAGCCCGCAAATCCCAAAGGCTTAGCATCTTTTATTTTTGTCCAGGACCGCACTCTAGCAAAAACTCTCTTTGACCTTCTTCTCGGCCAAAACTGCAAACTTCCTTTTCTTGGTCTTCTTATTGTTGGCATCTTTGTTTTTTGCGGTAATCACCTCAAACACGGACAGATACAAATATCTGGTTTGTTTTAGCAATCAAAAATAGCCTTTTATTGAAGTCCTTTTATAGAAACCAGTCTTTTATCGAACTGTACTGAAAAGGACATCTTTTCAGGCTGTCTTTATCCCGAAGGAAGTATCTGGAAACAAATGGGTATTTATAAAGGTTGCTATGGAATCCCTTAAAATTCAGCCAGAATAACGAATAACTTTCCTATTTCTTAACAGCCTTTTCTTTTCCCTTTATTACCCTCTTTTCTTTCTCCTTAGCTTCTTTTTTCTGCATCTTCCCAGCCTCTTTATTCAGATAAAATGTTTTCCTTATAGCATAGCTTACAGGATTTTTTATCTTCAGGCAGAGATTATCTTTTTTACAAACCCCTAAATCAACATAATACATATTATTATTGCAATTAGGTGGCAATATCTTCTTTTTTTGGGATTTATGGTATCTTACCTGCCCAACCAAAAGGTTTTCCCTCAATGACTCTAAATTTTTCTTATTCCATTTTCTGAGGTAAACCTCAATCTGCTCATAATCCCACCCAACGCTTGTTAAAAAGTTAACCAAAATAAACAAAGCTCTTTTTCTTCCGTCATTCAAACCATTACTTATCAATTTAATGCAAGGTGGAAAAAAATCTTCAGGCATAGCGTCTTTTATCTCAAAATCTTTTCTTGGCTCCACTCTAACTTCCTGCTCCTTGACAGAAGAAAAATCAAGCGCCTGCATTAATAACTTGGAAGCATTTCCTTTAACAATATTCTCACTGTCCAAAAACCTGAATTTTGAAATTTTAAGATTTTTCGGCTCAGCATGAGCTTTTTCAAAGTCCATAACCTTATCAGGGTCTAATGGAACTGAAACTAATCCGGATTTTTCATGAAGAGAATACGCCATCCTAAAAAGATGCCTTGATGAGATAAGAATAGTGTCTATATTGAGGAACGGCTCTGCATTTAACGCTGCAATCCTGTCATTAAACTCATTTTTTTCATAATAGATTATTTTTTTTGAATCAACCTTAGTTTTCTCTGCTACTTTTGAAAAATCCCCTTCTAATTCCATGATTTTCTTCCCTAATTGCCTTTTTATCAGCTCAGTTATGTAAAATGCAACCTTTCTTGCAGCATCAGGAAACATGCTGCTTGTTTTCTTATTTCCTATTGTTTTAGGAAAAGCCTCAAAAGGAATCCCAATATGAAAGCCCTTGTTGCCTGAAAACTTGCATGAAATAGACTTAACGTCATTGAACCTTAATGCTTTTATAACTAAATCTGCTGCAATCCTGGAATATTCAAAAAAGCTGCAATCTATATCCAGAACTAAATCCCATCCAACCCTTAATGAATTTATATCATTCTTCTTCATATTGGGACTCAATTGCAGGGGATTGCTCCAGATCTCTTCTGACACGTGAAAAGAAGTCGCTTTTTGCTTTGCCAATTCCAGAATATCAGCAGGATTATTTAGCACATCAGGCCTCGAGCCAAACCTATCATTGAACCTAACTGCAACTTCCCTGTTTTTGGCAGCTAGAATCATCTCTTCCTGGATGTCTCTTCTTTTGTAATGGCTTAAGGTTACATTTAACGGAATCATAAAAAGAGGGAAACATTTACTCTATTTAATTATTGCGAGAAAAAGTAAAATCATAATACCCCATATTTTCTAAACTTATTCTACTTTAATAGAATTTATTCTATCTATAATCTCATTAACCTCAGCTGGTAATTTTGATTTATCACCCCTAAGCATGTCAAATACTTTTAAAGTAATTTTTTCATCATTATCTGTAGTTTTTACTCTTATATAACCATTAATATTTTTTTCATCATATGGCTCAACTAAATATCTAACTTTGTGAGTAAGTTTATTCATATCGCCATGAAATTCGCGAGAACCAAAATCTTCTTTAGAAATTCTAACTTTTCCATCATTAAATATAAAATCAATTGTGCCATTAATTTTTCTGTGAAGAATTTTATCACTATAACTTATTTCTCTATCTTCATATCTTGGCATTCCCTTAATTTTACATTCATGCACTAAATCACCATATTGTCTATGAATTTCATTTTTAATATCCCTCTTTCCAACAATATCCACTAGTATTTTATCTTTACCAGATTTATCAACATATGCATCAGATTTCATGATTTTAACCAAAAATACTTATGGATTTATAAATTTTACTAAAAATATATTATTTAAAAGTAGTGAAATAAATTATCCACAATAACAACATCAAATCACCAATTTCAAAATCAATATTAAACTTAAACATTAAGTTTTTATAATAGAAAACAATACTTTTCTTATTATTAAGGTGGTTTTATGGTTGTAAATCAATTAAAGACAGTAGTATTATTGGGAGCATTAACAGGAGTATTATTATTTGTAGGCCAACTAGTTGGAGGTGCTTCCGGACTTAAATTTGCATTAATATTTGCAATTATAATGAATTTAGGCAGTTACTGGTTTTCTGATAAGATTGTTTTGAGGATGTATCGTGCTAAACAAATTAATGAATCTGAAAACCCGAGACTATACAAGATTGTAAAAGAAGTTTCTGAAAAATCCAAGATACCTATGCCTAAGGTTTATATTCTTCCGAGTGATGGATTGAATGCCTTTGCAACTGGAAGAAATCCAAAACATGCAGCTGTAGCAGCCACTGCAGGAATTCTTAGAGCTTTAAATGATGATGAATTAAAAGGAGTAATGGCTCATGAAATCGCTCATGTCGGAAATAGGGATATCTTAATCTCATCTATTGCAGCAACAATAGCAGGAGTTATCTCCTATGTTGCATTCATGGCTAGATGGGCAGCTATATTTGGCGGCAGAGGCAGGGATAGCGGCAATATAGTCAGTCTTTTAGTTCTGGCAATTATAACTCCACTTGTAGCAACAATCATACAATTAGCAATTTCCAGAAGCAGGGAATATCTTGCAGATGCAACAGGAGCCAGGATAATGCAAAGCTCATCAGGATTAGCAAGTGCACTGGAAAAATTAGAAGCAGGAGCAAAAAACCACCCAATGAGAAATGTCAATCAGGCAACAGCGCATATGTTTATAGTTTCGCCATTGCGCGGAGGGGCTTTTTTAAAATTATTATCTACTCATCCTCCAATGAACCTAAGAATACAAAAATTAAGAAATATGAAGTTTTGATTTTTTCCCTAATCTAATGTCTGATACTCCCTATCCAAAATCTCCTTTATTCTTTCAGCTTTTTTCTTGCCGATTTTCTCCACTTTCTCTAGTTCTTTTTGCTCGGCATTAATCACGTTTTTAACACTCTTAAAGTGCTTGAGCAAAGGCCGTGCCAATGCCATGCCAACTCCAGGCAATGCGCTAACAATATATTCCTGCTGCTCCTTTATACTAAAGGCTTTTTTCTGTGGATGCAGTGAAAAATCTTTTCCGGTTTCATCCTGCTCCCTTTTTGCTATTACATTAAGCAACAAAGCAGTATCCTTGAAATTCTTAGTATATAATAATGGGATGCCATAACTTATAGCAATTGCAGCTAACATTCCCCTTATAGCATTTGCATGCACATTCCTTATAGAGTAAATATCTTCAGTGCCTTCAATAATCAGCAAAGGCTTCTCAAAATTATTCCTCAGATTTTTTATCTGCTGCAATAATCTTCCGTCAATTATGCTCTGGACAAAATCCTCTGCTGTTTTTACCTCAACTCCAACTCTTGAGCTTAAGATATAATCTGCATTTGGCAGAGCCTCTAATTTTATCTCAACATCCTGTTCTATGAGCTCTTTTATAACTCCAGATCCTTTTTCACGAAAATCAGCAAAAATCTTTATCTTATCCTCTTTCACAAATTTAGTTATTTTTTCATCTTTATTGGAATTCAAAAAAAATCCCATCTTGCTTTTTAGACTCTCTAAATTCCTGTACATTCTTTTTTCTTTATGGTGGGCAGACCATCTATACCCTTCATCCAGAGTATTTTTTGTCATTAAAACAATAACCTTTCCTTCTCCATGCCTGCCTGTCCTGCCTCTTCTTTGAATCTGCCTTATTGCCGAAGGTATTGGCTCGAAGAAAATAACAGTATCAACTGCAGGAATATCAAGCCCCTGCTCAGCAATTGAAGTTGCAACCAAAACATTAAACATACCTTTCCTAAAATCATCTAAAACTGCTTTCTGCTCTTTCTGGCTCAATCCAGTCTCACCTTTCTTCAATTGCCCAACAAACAGCTTTGCATTGGCATCCTCAATCTTGTTTAATTTACTGACAATATCATTTGCGCTGTCCCTGTATTGATTGAATACAATTATCTTTTTGTCTTTTTCTTTTATTTCCTTCTCAATAATTTTCTGTAGCTCAATAAGCTTTGGATGCTCTACACTTCCCTCATATAATTTTGCAGTCTTGATAAAAGCAGACCTGAAATTTAAGTCCTTGACAATATTTTTGACTGCCTTGACTTTTGTATTTGCAGAATTCTGCTGCAGCCTTTCCATGTACCTGTACAATGGAATTACCCCTTGTGTCTCTAAAAGCTCAAGTCCATGCGAAACTTTCATGATCTCAGCCAGGACTGAAATAGAAGTCCATATAACAAAATTATTTCCAGAGCTTGAAGCCTTTCCTCTTAACTCTGCCTGCAGCCTTAATAAATCTGTTTTGCTGACATATTTTAAGTCAGTTCTTCTCAAAACTCCCCATTTTTTTAATTTTTCAAGCCTGTCATTCAAAAAGCCCTGCAGATATTTTTTTATCTCCAGAAACATTGGAGATAATTCAACCTCAATCCACTTAATGTCAATCTCATGCACATAAGGCTTTACATCAGGGTCATTGTCAGTCCTTATCTCAATCTCTTCAATATACAGGTTCTTGCAGACTTCCTGTATTTTTTCAAGATCAGAGCCAGGACTCGCTGTCAATCCAATTATTCTAGGATATTTAGATTTTTTATGGTACTGCTTTGTAACCCAGGTATAAGAATAATTCTTCACAGCATTATGCGCTTCATCTGCAATGATTAAAGATACCTCTTCTAAATTAATCCTGTTATTTATTATGTCATTCTCAACACATTGCGGTGTGCTCACTATAACAACTGCATTTTTCCACAACTCTTCTCTTTTTTTAGGGCTTACAGTTCCGGTAAACAAGACTATCTTGCCCTCATCAATATCAATGCACTCTTTAACTTCATTGCATATCTGTTCAGCTAACGGCTTGGTAACAGTCAAAAACAATATCTTTGATTTTGGGTAAGAATTCAATCTCTGGGCAGCAGCTAAAATAGCAGTTTTAGTCTTTCCAAGGCCAGTAGGAAGTATAATCAGACAATTACTTTTAGCGCAGGAAGCCATTATCGTTTCCTGATACAGCCTTGGAGTGAAGTTTTGGATACTAGCCATATTCAATAGAGTAATATTTTGGGTTTTATATTGGTTTCCATTTAAAATACAATTAACAAAAATCTCCAATATAAAAAAATTAAATAATAAAAAATAAGGAAAAAATCAACTCAATAAAGAACATCCCTTATAATCCCCTTATTATGCAGGTGATAGCTTAACAAAACTCCCAGAATAAACAATATAATAACAACCTGCCTGCTGCCGTAATACACCCCTATAACATACCCAACCAAAAATCCTGCAATAATGATATAATACGGGAATTGAAGCTTTTGTTTTCTATCATATAATAATCTTCCCCCAATAAATCCGCTCAAAAAAATAACTATGTAGCTGATAAAAGCGCTCGGCGCAAATATAGAGACAATAAATCCTACAATCATAAGTACAAAAAAGAAAAATTCTGCCCAGTTCTTGAAAAAAAACTCAGTCATTTTTACAAACTCCATGCTTTATGCTCAAAAAACATATAATACAAAAGCCAAAGCAGTATTCCGACGAAAACAGATGTTACTACAGCTACCCACACCCCAATATTTAAATTTATCAGTATTGCAGCAGCTACAATTCCTGCTGTTGAAAAGGCATAAAGCATCCTGCTGCCGTATAAGGTTCTGCTTCCATCTAATGGGGGTATTGGTATCAAGCTAAAAACAGCATACGCAATATTAAAAATAATGACTTTCTGAATCAGCGCATTAAACACAACTCCGCTTACTGCCTTAAACAAAATAGCAAGCGATATGCTGGCTAAAGGACCTCCGAGCGCAATCAATCCCAGAGCCCAGTAATTTATCCCATACCTGAACCATCCAAGCCTGTGCCCTGCAAGATGGTGCACCATAATTCCCCCAGGAAGTATCAGCCAAAACAAGCCATTAGTCAAAAAAGCAATTATCACTCCAAACACCAATCCGAAGCCCCACATTCTCCATTCCAGCCTATAGCCGGTAGCCAAAGCCCATATCCTTTGTATGGAAATGTGCACTAAAACAGACAAGGCAACTATCAAAACAGCATTAAAGAAATTAAACAATCCGATTGTAAAATTGAAATTACTTCCTGAACCCCACTCCCTGAAAGAAATGATAAAAGCCATTACCAGGATTGCAATAGACAACCCTCTTAACTCTAATGGCGTAAACTTAAAATACCTCTTTAATTTATCCAGTAAATCAACTATTTCTCCCATTAATACAATTTTTAATAAATATTGTATTTAAATATGTCGAAAATCTCCGATTTTCGAGCATGCTCAGAAACCGAATCAATTAGTCTGTTGGTTTCTGACATGTCGGAAATTTCCAACAGTTGCAATTAATGGGAGAAATTCAACCCAATTTTACTTAATTGTTTGGAAATAATTCTCTATTAACTGTAGAATCAATAGTCGCACCATATGGTTGGATTTTGATATTTCTGATGGATTAAATTGTTTTTCTTCTTCAACTTTAATTATGCCGTTTAAAACCGATTTATTTTAAAATATAATTCCATCTGGATGAACTTTTTATCAGTTCTAAAATATCATCTTCATGTCCTGCTCCGATAATGGCCAATATTTTCTTGTCAGGATTCTGAGCCATAACATTCTTTATATTCTGAGCCATAACATAATTTCTCTCTTCTATCAGGACTTTATAGATATTAGGATACCTGTCCTTGACTTTATTAACAAGTTTCTTTATGACTTTTTTGCTCGGGACTTTGGTCAGGTCAAACTCTACGACCTTTTTCCTAAAAACCACTGCTTTTGCTATATCAGCAACAAAGTTCCATTTCTCTTTCCATGTTAATGCTTTTGAGAACCTTTTCAATGTAATCTCTATATCTTGGTCAACCAATGCTATCTTCATTTTATTCTTTTTTGCAAGCTCAGCAGCTTTTTTCATCTCAGAGCCAGGGCTGACTCCCACTATCTTCCCTAATTTCTTTTCAGCCCATGCACCAATCAAAGAAAAAATAAATCCCTTGATGCCTATCCTTTTAATGTCATAAATCCTTATCTTCCCTGGTTTGCAAAACAGCCCATAAAACCTTCTCTTGTCTAATTCTAGAGCTACTATATCCGGCTTGCCTTCTTCTATCTCTTTTGTTACATCATCCAGGCTCTGTTTCGCTATGTGGGACGTGCCAATTATAGTCAGATTTCCATACTTCATACTTCAGGAGATATTCTGAATTTTTAAAAAACTTCCTAAATGAAAACGAAGATTTTAAATACTTGCACTCTTTAGTGAATATAAAAATAATACAGGTGGTGCTTTATGCTTAAGATGAAAAAAATATCTGAAACTTTTGATATGAGGGTTTTTACCGATACTGGAGAGTATTTTGGGGATGTTGAAGAATCAATTATTACTCAAAATAAGGTTTTTGGGTGGCGTGTAAGAGCAACTAAAACATCTTTCCTTAACAAGGTTCTCGGCTCTGCAAAAGGCGTTATTGTTCCTCATCAGCTCGTAAAGTCTATTGGAGACATAATGATAATAAGCAAGGCTGCTATTCCTTCTTATTCTGAAGAAGATGAAAAGGAATAAATTTTTATTTTAAGTATCTACAGGAAAATATCTCATTCTTACTAAGATATAAGCTACATACATTGTAATCATAGCTATAGCTGTTTTTTTTGTCAGCATCTTGTTTTTCCACAAAAACCACATGATGATAATTGCAGTTATTATCTTGACAGGAAGGTCAAAAACAATTATTGGCCTCGGAACTTCATAAGAAGAAATCATCGCTCCCAAGCCCAGGGCAAACATCGGATTGGTTATGTTGCTTCCGACTAAAGTCCCTATTGAAATCGATGAAGCTCCCCTGAGTATCGCTGTTATTGAAGTTGTCAATTCCGGAAGTGCAGTTGCTATTCCAATGGTTAAAATTCCTATCAACGAGCCACCGATATGATATCTCTCAACAAAAAACTCTGCAATACGCAGAATATATTCCGCGCTGGCAACAATAATAACAATCCCTATGCCAATATAAGCAAGGTCTTTCCATATATCTTTTTTATCCATTCTTTCTAAATTTGCTTTTTTGCGGACATTGTGCTTCTTTCTCTCTCCCAATCCCAAAAACCACAGGTAAAGAATATAGCCGAAAAACAATACTGCTCCTTCTATCCTGCTTATTTCCTTATCCAGCGCAAACAAAAGCAGCAGAGCAGCAGAAAGTATCATAATAAGGAAATCTCTTCTTAGGAAACTTTTTGATACATGTATCACCCCTAATAAGCCAACAATACCTATAATTAAATTCTGCTGTACTATATCCGAGCCGATGTTAGTTCCCAAAACAGTTGCGGATGCTATGAAAGGGTCTATATTGCCCCTTACAATATCGAGGCTTGCAACAACATGCGTTGTTATTTCCGGCAGGCTGGTGCCTATGGAAATCACAGTAAGTCCTATGAAAATCTGAGAAATCCCCAGATTGTTGCTTAGCTTTATCGCTTTTTCAATTACCTTGTCCGCAACAAAAACAAGAAAAAAAGTAGCTATCACTCCAATTATGACATTATCAATAGGATTTTGGCTTATAATAACCATAATCTTAAAATTACACAGACATTTTAATAGTTTGCGATTTTAGTAATAAATTATTAAAACATAAAGTACTCTTGGTTTAATATACGGCAGTAATCTAATGGCTATGATTTGAGCTTCCCAAGCTTGCTATCCGGGTTCAAACACTGTTAAATTCAGAAGAAATTTATGGCTTGAAAATCCCGGCTGCCGTATATTAGTTATTCTTTATCGCAGAACCAATCATAATTCCTGCCACAATGATAGCCGAGGCCAATACAATCCAGTTCTCATCCGGAGCATAGCCAAACAGGCCGGAACTGAATTTTATAATAACTAGTGTGGCAATGAAGTAGATCACTCCCATCACAACTAGAATTAATGAAGCTATTATCGTCACAATAAAATTCTCTATAATACCCTCTTTCCGCATAAACCAATATTTTTTTCTGGGGTTTAAATATATTTTGGTTTTTGGGGTTTATTGTATAAGTCAGTGCTTATGCGGGGCCTTAGAGGGCTTCTCAACTTCGCAACATTACATGTTGCTCAGGTCGTTTAGCACAACCTTTTGGGAATTAATCCATTGGCAATTTACACATAAGCACTGACTTCTATACTAACTCCTTACTTTAAGAAAACTATATAAATGGTGTTTTATTAATAATAGCATATGAGTTGGGAATTTGTTAATGAACTAAGCAGGAAAACAATACACATCACAATCTTAATAGTTCTTGCGCTTTTTTTTGCAATAAAAAACCAGGCAGGACAGCAGGCAGCCCTTCTTTTTTTAGTGGTTTTATTATTAATATTCCTGATCTTAGAATACTTCAGATTAGAGCTCAATTTCAAGCTCCCGTTTTTCCACCAGTTCATAAGGCCGAAAGAACAGTATAGAGTTTATGGAGTAATATTTTTCCTTTTATCTGCAATAGTGGCCCTTGCGGTTTTTGACACCGCTATTGCCCTTGCAGCCTTATTAATGACAACTTTTGGAGACATGTCAGCCGCAATTGCAGGAAAAAAGTACGGCAACACAATACTTTTCAAGAACAAAACAGTTGTCGGATTTGTAGCGGAATTAATAACAAATTTTATAGTGGCATTAATAATAAGCCTGTTCTTTTCAATCAATATATACATCCCAATAATCATGGCTTTTGTCGCAACAATTACAGAAACTCTAGTTGACGAATTGGATGATAACTTAGTAGTGCCAATAGCCAGCGGATTTATTGGTCAGATTCTTCTTTTAGCATTTTAATTTTTTTGTTTAATCCATCCACATCTATAGCCACTACCATCTCACCCATGGATTTCAGCCCAAGTTCTAAAGCTATATTATCGCATACCATGTTGTGTATGTAAGGGCATATTACCCAGACCTTATCCGAGTTAGAGAATGGATTTATGAAGTATATGCTCAAAAGCTTAAAATCACTTAATTTTTTCCAGTTATCTATAACAAACTTAATATTTGATATATTGTTTAAAGTAATCAGGCTGATGTTCAATTCATTTTTTATCTTGCCAAATAAATCACTTTTCAAAACTGTTCCCACAATAAAATATTTTACCTTGTCTTTGTAATGCACTGCAAAATCAAACCCTTCGGAATTTTTCTTTACCTTTACTATCTCTTTTTTAATATGATCCTTATTCTCCAGAAACCTTATGCTCCAGCCAACTAAGTAAGAATTAACATCAGCCATAAGATAAAATTAGAATAATCGTTTATAAAATTTATGCTCAATCATTCTCAACCCTTGGCGCTAGAATAAAGCTCAGCATTACCTTATCGACTGTCTTGTATTCTATCTTCAATGGGTAATCATTGTTAAAGGATATAGAAACATCATCTGCAATTTTGCTTCCGTTTATCATCTTTTTAAGGTACTCAATGCTGTACTTTGCTTTTACTTTTCCATCTCCATCAGCTTTTATCTTTGTGCTGTCATTCTCCTTTATCTCAATTTCAGCCTGGCTTAGGTCACCTTCTGCAAGTATCGTAAATTTCTTCGCTTCTGCCATAAAAGTTACAGATTCAGCAACAACATCAACATCTTCAACAGCCTCGTTCAATACCAAAGATTGAGTTTTTATATTGACAGGAAACTTTAAATCAGGTATTTTCTGCTCTTTCTCATCAAGCTCTATTATTGGAAGGTTAAATGTTCTTGTATTATCTCCCTTTAATTGTAACCTTAACTTATTTTCAGGGTCTAATTCAAGAGTAAGCATATCATTTGGCTTTGCCCTTCTCATTACCTGTTTTAAATTGCTTAAATTTATTGCAATTTCAACATCTTTTTTGATATCATATTCTGTAAAAGAACTGCTTAGAAGCTTGAAAATGACCAAAGCAACATTGGCAGGGTCCATTGCAACCAGTTCAATACCTTCCTTAGTCACTTTAAACCTTGCTTCATTAACTAGCTCAGAAATGATTGATATGCTTTCTTTTAGGTATTTTGGCTCTGCAAGAGTGAGTTTCATAGGTTCCCCTAGAAGCTAGAAAATGCCTATTTATTTATATATCTTTTGTGTTTTAGGCTTTTATATAGGATTTAAGAGTTAGCCGTACTAATTAGAAACATATCCTTTTACAAGCTTATCTTATGCCCATCTTTCACTAAAAACACATTTTTATCTGCCTTGTATCCCATCTCAACAGCCAAATCCACTAATGCATTCTTCATTTCTTTATTTCCATGCGCAGGAATGATGTTTTTTGGCTTTATAAGGTTGATAAAATCCCTCAAATCCTCTTTTGCAGCATGCCCTGATTGGTGTATATCCTTGAAAATCCTGATGCCAGATAGCTTTAATTCATTTTCCAGTGCTTCCCTGTTTGCTATGTTTGTGGGTGTAGGTATAGTTGTGCAGGAAAATATCATATTATCTTCCGGCTTCAATTTAAATTTCAATTCACCCCTTGCAATCTTATACAAAACAGAATTATGTTCTCCTTGATGCCCTGTAACAACTAAAAGGTATTTCCCCCTATCCTCTTCAATCTTATTCAGCCTTTTTCTGATCTGCTTGCTGTACTTTACAATTTCAATTTTTTTGGAAAAGTCTATTATTCCTGCTTTTTCCCCTGCATGAGTATATTTTGCTAATGATCTTCCAAGAAAAATTATTTTTCTGTTTAGCTTTTGGCCAAACTCTATGATTGATTTTAATCTTGCTAAATGAGATGAAAAAGTTGTGGCTATTATAACATTATCTTTATTGTCAATTCCCAATAAAACATCTCTTAACATTTCTTTTGCTACGCTTTCAGACGGCATCTTTTTTGCGTCATTCGCATAAGTAGACTCAACTATCAAAGCAAAAATACCATCATTTGCCAATTCCTTAATCCTTTTAAAATTTGGAATTTTTCCTAAGGTGGGCCTTAAGTCAAGCTTGAAGTCATTCGCATACATAACAATGCCATATTTAGTATGAATTGCAATCAAAACTGTTTGAGGCACAGAATGGGTTATATGTATAAACTCAATTTTTATATTTTCAGAAATCTTAATTGAAGAATTTGAATTTAATACTTTTATTTCATTATCAAGCTTAATCTTATCATCCTTCAAGATGCTTCTTATAACTTCAGCAGTAAACGGAGTACATATCACAGGAGCTTTAAACTGGCTTGCAATATATGGAACAGCCCCCATATGGTCAAGATGAGCATGGCTTATCACAATTGCCTTTACCTTATTTTTTATCTTATCCAGAACAGAAATATCCGGAACAGCTCCAGCATCCATTAATTTTTCCGGGCTTATCTTTATAATATCAGCGTCTTCAGTAAGCTTAATGTAATTCTCAAGCGCAAGCCCCAAATCTATAACTATGACTTCGTCATCAATCTTTATCGCTGTACAGTTCTTTCCTACCTCAGTATAGCCGCCAACTGCGTAAATATCAATCATTAATCTTTAAGAAACAGTGCTATTTAAATATATTATTAAAAATGCGGAGGCCAGGATTCGAACCTGAGTAGGCACTAAGCCAATAGATGGCTCCTAGTACTTCATCGGCCAAAAAGCCTCGTTACTCAACTAATTTGAGTTTGGATGTTTAGCGCCTTTAACGGTAAACTCTATCCCGTTTGGCCACTCCGGCACCTCCGCATATTAACAAAAGAATTAATACTTAATTTAAATATATTGCTAAATGTAAAGAAATAAGACTTTTACCTCAAATCACTCAATTTACCTTCTATCTGGCTTAACTGGGATTCAAGTTTCTGAATCTCTGTTGCCGGCTCTTTTTTTCCCTCTGCCTTGTGCTTATCTTTGCTCGTTTTCTTTTTTTCCGGAGATTTGCTCGCTCTCAGCCTTAGGTTTGATTCAGGCAATGAACCTTTTAAATTCGAAGTGAGCTTATTGAGCTCTTTAACAGTTTTTCTCAGCCCGTTTATCTTATCTATTTTATCTTTTCTCATTACTTTAAATTTTTCAAATCTCTGCAGGCTTTCAATTATGCCTTTCATGGATTCCAAAATATTCCTCCTGACCTCATTTGGGTTCCTTACTTCAACAAAAAACATATCTTTGCTTTCTTTTGCCATTGTTAGTATGTGCTCTCAGGCTCGAACAGAGTCTTGTCAATATCCTCTATCTTTCTCCCTATCTCATCTAATGTGGAGTTCCACATCTTAATCTCAGAATCTTCATTATTTTTCAGTTCGTTGATATCATCTAAAGTCCTTTTTGCCTCATCCAGCCTGTCTTTTATTAATCCCAATATATCTAAAATATCCTTATAATCCTCCATCTTAACAAAGACCGGAGCCTCTGATTTATATCCTGCCATTCTTATCCCTCCTTGAATAATGTTTTATCAATAAAAATAAATTTTTTCTGCATATCTGCAATCGCATTTTTCCATTTTTCAAATTCTTTTTCCCTGCTCTCGTCAATCTCGTTCAAATTCAATAATGACCTGTCAGCAGCCTTTAAATTGCTTTTTATCGTGCTTATGCCGTTCAAAACATTCCTGAACCTTTCCACCCTGATAAAAACAGGACCCTTTGCCTCTTTATGCGTTAATACCTCTCTTTCCTCCCGGACAGCAGCCTTTTCCAACCTTTCATAGGGTGTTATTTCTGGCTTCATCTTTAGAATTTCAGGAACTTTAACTTCAGGCTTTGGCATTTGCTCGCTGGATGTTGGTTTTGGAGCTTCTATATCATCGCTCATTTTCGGCAATTCAGGAAGATTTGGCATTTCTGCAGGCATTTTCTCTTCTTCCATAGGCATTTTTTCCGGAACATCTTCAGGCTTTGCCAGCACATCAGGAGGACCATCTAATTCAGGAAGTTCAGGCAGCTCAGGAAGCTTTCCAAAATCATCCCCCATATCCGGAGGAGCAGGAGGCATATCAAGATTTTCAAACTCAGAACTAAGCTTATCTTTCTTATCTCGTTTTAAGAACTTTAAAAACCCCAAATACATCACCCTTCCAAAACAATTAAAAACATTTACTTATTAAACTTTTATCATCATTTCAAAATAGTGATTAAGTATTTTTAACATTAATCGGCATTTATAGCTAAAATCCCGGAAATACGCTAAAAATGAAAGTTTTGTTAATCTTAATCTTTTTATTGATATCTATTATATTAACTCTGAATTCTGAAGCACTTATTATCAATGAAATAATGGCAGATACAATAGCGGATGAGAGCCTCAACGAATGGATAGAGCTGTATAATGATGATGCAGCAGAAATAAATGTAAGCGGCTGGATTATTGGGGATGATAATGACAACGATACAATTGAAGGCGGATTATACAATGAAGAAGGCACCATTATTCCTGCTTTTGGATATGCTATAATAACAGATGAAGCAACCAGAGTCTATAACAATTTCAATGTAAGCAATAACGCTGTAAGGTTATATATTGATGATTCCTCAATTGGTGGATATGGATTAAGTAACAGTGGAGAAACAATATACCTTTACAACAATAACCTTGTTGATAAAAGAACCTATAACAAAACAAGTGAAGATTTAAGCTGGGCTTATGTTAACGGCTCATTGCACAAATCAGATCCGACTCCGGGATTCAGCAACAATGGCAGCATTATACTAGAATATGGATGTGATTACCAATCTGAACTTATCCTGCCAAAAACAGTATTCAACAATTCATCCGAATTCTATTTTAAGGTAAGAGCATCTAAGGCAGAAGGAACATCAACAAATTTCACTTTAAGGGCAGATATCGAAGATTTAAATGGAAAAATCATCAAGGAATACAAGCCATTTACAAACAAATCAATAACAAGGCAAAGAACATCATCAGAATATACTCCAAATCTAGATGAAGGAAAATCATATATCATAGAATCAAACATAACAGTATGGTGCGATGATACAGATTCGAGCAATGATGTTGACAGCAGGATTATCACAATAAAAGGAAAGCCATTGCAGGAAAAATCTTCAATTGATATCACAAAAGTGTACGATCTAGGAAATGATAAAGAGGCAAAGTTCGGCCAGATAATAAGAATAAGGCTTAATGCATACAAGGGAAATACAAACAAGGAAAGCATAGCTGCATGGATAGAAGACAATAAAGGCAGTAAATTAAGCAAGCAGTCAAAAACAAATCTGGAATTAAAGTACACAAATTATTCTTTGACTTTACCTATACAAATAAAGCCCAACTGCAATGAAAAATACGACAATGATGATTATACAATAAAAGTTTCCGGGCTGGATTCTGAAGATCAGGAAGAGATTGAAATTGCTGATTTGACAGATTCAATGTGTGAAGTTAATATTGTAAAAGAAAAAAAATCATCCTTAAAGAATTTTGAATTTGAATTGATGGACTTTAACAATAATATTGAGGCAGGAAAAGAATTCAATACAAGAGTAATGCTTGACAACAACAACAATAAGGATATAAACATCAAGCTATGGAGTTATGCCTATAGGGGCTCAAAATCATATTCCGGAGAAAGGGAAGATAATATGAAAGAATTTGTTTTAGAGCGGAATTCAATGGAAATAGTTGAGCTTTCCAACATGGTTGAAAAAGCTGATCCGGGAAACTATAAATTAAAAGTATTGATTAACAAGGATAACCAGAAAACAAACAATCAAATAACAAAAGACATTGTTGTGAACAATAAAATAAAAAATAATCCGGATTCAAGTAATAATGAAATCAAAAAAACTATTACAGAAGAAAATATTGTGGAAGAGAACAAAAATACTATTCTTAATTACGGCATTGTCTATGAATCAAGCACCGAAAAAGCAAAAAATCTTATTCCGGTATTCTTAATAGCATTATCTGTTTTGCTTAATATTGTCTTAATTTGCAGGAGATAGATAAGAACCATCTAAATAACCAAACTAATCACAAAATAACTAACTCCAGAAACAATTGCAGCAGCAGGTATTGTTAAGATCCATGCCCATACCATGCCCCTGGCTAATTTCCACCTGACTGCTGAAAATCTTCTTACAGATCCTACACCCATTATTGAGCCTGCCATAACATGTGTTGTGCTTACTGGAATACCTGCTATGCTTGTAAAAGCCAAAACAACAGAGCCTGCGCCTGATGCGCAAAATCCATGTACAGGCCTTATTTTTGTAAGCTTTATCCCTATGGTTTTTATTACTCTCCAGCCTCCGGCTAAAGTTCCTAAAGCAATCACCGTATAAGAAGTGATAATCACCCAATACGGAACAAAAAATTCCCCCTTTAAATGACCAGAACTGAACAATAAGATTGCAATAAGCCCCATTGTTTTTTGCGCATCATTTGCACCGTGAGTTATGCTATAAGTTGAAGCTGTAATTAACTGCAGTTTCTTGAACCATTTGTTTACTTTCTGAGGTTTAGTTTTCCTGAACATCCACATTATTACTGCAAAAAATAAAAATCCGCCAATCATGCCAAGCAAAGGAGCTACAATAATAAATATCAAGACCTTTGATATGCCCATAAGTTTTAAAGAGGAAAGGCCGGCTGCAACAAGTGCAGCTCCAACAAAGCCCCCAATCAATGAATGGGAGGCAGAAACAGGGATTCCATAGTAAGTTGCAAAATAAACCCACAATATTGCACCGGTTAAACCTCCAAGAATAACATATACATTAACAATTGAAGGGTCAACAAGGCCCTTTGCCACTGTTGTTGCAACGGCAACTCCAAAAATAAAAACTCCAGCAAAGTTTCCAACCGCAGCTAATAAAACAGCACCCCATAATGGAAGAGCCCTGGTTGCAACTACTGTTGCAATGGCATTTGCAGCATCATTCAGGCCGTTGCCAAAATCAAAGATTAAGGCAACTATTACAGTAATAACCACCAAAGTAAAAATTTCAGGCATGCTTAACCACTATGCTTTCTATTACATTTGCTATATCTTCGCACTTGTCAATTATGTTTTCCAAATACTCGTAAATTTCCTTAATTTTTATAATTTCAATAGTATTTTTATTTTCAAATAATTTTTCAAGAGCATTGTAATATATTTCATCACCTTTATTTTCAAGTGTATGAACTTGAATATAAAAATTATTCATATTTTTCAGCTTTCTTACATCAAGAATCCCATTATCTATCCTTTTTACAATTTCCAAAATAATTTTAGTGAAATCTATAATAAATTTATCAATTTTTTTTATTTTAAAAATTATCAGTCTCTCAGAAGTTGCATAAATAAGGTCAATGACGTCATCCAATAACATAGTGAGCCTGTGAATATCCTCTTTGTCAATGGGAGTTATGAAGGTCCTGTCAAGCGATTTAATTATTTCATGAGTAAGGCTGTCACCATTGCTTTCTATCTGCTTTATCTCCTTTACAAGAGCTTTTTTCTTAGGGTAAGAAAGCTTATTGTAATTTTCAACTAACCCTTTGAACTCATTTGCACCCTTGACAACATTAAAGGACTGCTTTTTAAGCATGTGAAAGAACTTCTCCTCTTTGGGCAATAGCCAATGAATGATATTTGCCATAATTTTAAATATTAACAGCTTATATAAAAAATTTTCTTTATTAATGGAAAATAAAATAATTTTTAAAAACCTTTTTAAATTTGAGTATATTCTTGAGAGTTATGCCGGAACAAAAACAAGCAGATAAGACACACATAAGGTGCAAAGTTATAATAGAGGTACTTGGAAAGCCAAAGGAGCACGTGGAAAAGTCATTAAAAGGTTATGTGGACAAGATAAAAACCGACTCTGAGCTTATAGTGATGAACACGGAATTTGCAGATGCAGAAGAAAAAGAAAAGTTATGGGCAGCATTTGCCGAAATAGACATGGTTGCAAAAGGAATACCAAAACTAATAGCTTTCTGCTTTGATTATATGCCTTCTTCAATAGAAATTTCAAAGCCAGAAGAGCTTAACATGAAAAAATCCACAATTGAAGACTTTATCAATAATCTCCAGGCAAGACTGCATGATGTTGACATGATAGTCAAGAAGCTGAAAAATGAGAATGATTTTTTAAAGAAAAACATGAGCGCTGCTGTAAAGAACTCCATACTAATATCCCTTGTATCTGGAAATATTGGCAAAGAAACAATCTCAAAAATTACAGGAATAAAAGGGGAAGAATTGCAGATGTTTTTAGATGATTTATTGAAAGAGAAAAAAATAAGCGAAGATAATGGAACTTATACCCTGGTAAGAGAATAAAATTTTTAACATAAAAATCTATAAAAGAGGAGAAATATGCTTAAAAATAAATTAGAGGCCCTGCTGTTTTCTTCTGGAAGAAAGATGAGTATTGATGAGCTTTCTAAACTCTCTAATTCAAAACCAGAGGAAATACAAAACATCCTGGTAGAATTAAAAAAAGAGTATGATGAGAAAAATTCCAGTATGATGCTTGCCAATGAAGGCAGTTCTTGGAAATTAACTGTTCGCGAGCAATACCTTTCGATTGTGCAGAAGATAGTTACAGAAACAGAGCTAAGCAAGACAATGATGGAAACCCTTGCAGTTATTGCATTTAAGTATCCAATCAAGCAGTCAGACCTCATAAAGATAAGGACAAACAAGGCATATGATCATCTAAAAGAGCTTGAAGAGATGGGCTATATAAGCAGGCAGAAGCATGGAAGAACTAATCTAATAAAACTGACACAGAAATTCTTTGAATATTTTAACCTTCCTGAAGAGAAATTAAAGGAGCAATTCCAGGATTTTGAGAGCATTGCAAATGCAATTAAGGAAAAGGAATCAGAAATAGAGGCAATCAAGCAGGACCAGAGAGAAAAAGCAGAAGAAGAAAAGCAAAAAGACGAGAAAATAAAAGAAGAAATAGATCTGCTGGATAGTGAAGGTAAAGAAACTGCATTAGAAACTTATGAAAACACTGAAGCAAAAGAGAATAATAGCGAGGATTCAGAACAAGCCCCGGAAGTTGTTGTGGAAAAAGAACAGTTAGGAAATCTTGAAATTGTCAATGAGCCTTCTGAAGAACAATTGGAAAAAGAAAGGGAAAGGATAGAGGAAATAAAAGAAGAAGAAAAAGAGCCAGCTGAAGAACAAACAGAAAAACCAAAATTCGAAGGCAAAAGCATTGAAATAGATGAAGAAACAAAAAAGATAATTGACGAAAAAGTCAACAAGATAATGCATCCGGAATCCGAAAAGGATGAAGAGGACAATAAACCTGAAGAAAAAAGCGATAAAGATAATGATAAAAATAAAGATGAGCCAGAAAACAATCCAAAAGAGCCAAAAGACCTTTTAGAGGCTTCAATGGAAGAAAATGAAAGCGATGAGAAAAAAGAGGAATAAAAACAATAAAACAATCAAGAAAATGATGTTTCTTTTAAGATGCCCAAAATGCAAAAATAATATGAAATACCAGACTTCAAAGCCCATTTCTGAAAAAAACAAGAAGAGGTGCGTTTACTGCGGCTTTAGCATGAGCGTAAGAAAATCAGCTCTTAAAAAATTATAACCTTGCTTTTCTAAATTATTTTCATGTCAAAATTATCTTAAATTATCACAATAAATACTATTTAATTTCTATATAGAAAAAAATACTCTAAAATAGCAACCCTTATAAACCTGAAAATATACCATTTATCGACGGCAAGTATGCCTTTTTCTGTGTAAAAAATGGATGAAAAAAACGACAATAATCTAGGGAAAGAAAAAGAGCAGGAAACTAGCTCTGGAACTATTGTAATTCAGCGCGTTATTGAAGATGAGATGAAGCAATCCTACATAGATTATTCTATGTCTGTTATTGTTGGAAGGGCATTGCCTGATGCCAGAGATGGGTTAAAGCCTGTTCACAGAAGGATTTTGTATGCAATGCACCATGCAGGGCTATTTCATAATAAGCCATTTAGAAAATCTGCGTTTATAGTTGGACGTGTTATGGCAGAATTCCATCCTCATGGGGATTCCGCTATATATGACTCATTAGTCAGGATGGCGCAAGACTTCTCTTTAAGATACCCATTAGTTGATGGACAGGGAAACTTTGGAAGTATAGATGGGGATAATGCAGCTGCTATGCGATATAGTGAAGCCAGGCTAACAAAACTTGCAGAAGAAATGCTGCAGGACATAGAGAAAAAAACAGTAAAATTTAATCCTAATTTTGATAGTTCATCACAAGAGCCTTCAGTCTTGCCGTCAAAAGTCCCAAACCTGCTTGTTAACGGCTCATCAGGAATTGCTGTTGGGATGGCAACTAATATTCCTCCGCATAACATGGCTGAAGTAATAAGTGCAACAATAAGCCAGATTGACAATCCCAATATTTCTATCGAAGAATTAATGCAGCATATAAAAGGCCCTGACTTCCCTACCGGAGCAGCTATCTGCGGCAGGGAAGGCATAATAAGCGCATATAAGACAGGCAGGGGAAAAGCAATAGTAAGGGCAAAAGCAGAAATAGAGAATGTAAAGGACAGGCAAAGAATAATTATCACTGAAATACCTTACATGGTAAATAAGTCAGAGATGATAAGCCAGATAGCTGATTTAGTAAGAGACAAAAAAATAAACGGAATTAGCGACATAAGAGACGAGTCTAATAGGAAGGGCATAAGGATAATAATTGAATTAAAAAAAGATGCAAATTCAGATGTAATATTAAACCAGCTCTACAAGCATTCAAGGCTGCAGGTAACATTTGGAATTGCAATGGTAGCATTAGTGAATAATGTTCCAAAACTTCTGAACTTAAGTCAGATGATAGGCAGTCATATAGAACACAGAAAGGAAATTATAAGGAAAAGAACTTTATTTGAACTGCATAAGGCGCAAAGCAGAGCCCACATTCTTGAAGGATTGATTATAGCATTGAACAATCTGGATAAAACAATTAAGCTGGTTAAGGAAAGCAAGTCAGTAGAAGATGCTAAGAACAGCTTAATAAAAAATTTTAGCCTGACAGCAGACCAAAGCACTGCAATCCTGGAAATGAGATTGCAAAGGTTAACATCCTTAGAGCAGGAGAAAGTAAGGCAAGAACTTAAAAATCTTTTAAAGCTAATAGAAGACCTAAAAGCAATACTGCAGTCCCCTCAAAAAATACTTGATATAATAAAAAAAGAGTTTATTGAGCTGAATGAAAACTACAAAGATGGCAGGAGAACAGAAATAGTGGAATCAGAAGCAAACAATTTTGAGATGGAGGATATGATTGAAGAAAGCAATTGCGTCATTACAATAACCCATTCAGGATACATAAAAAGACAGCTATTACAGGCTTACAAGCAGCAAAAAAGAGGCGGAAAAGGACTAATTGCAACAACAACAAAAGAAGAGGATTTTGTCAGAGACATATTCATCGCATCCACTCATTCATACATACTGCTTTTCACAAATAAGGGAAAAGTGCACTGGCAAAAAGTCTATAACATACCTGAAGCTTCAAGGCAGGCAAGAGGCAAGGCCATAATTAATTTAGTAAGCTTGCAGAATGATGAAAAGGTAACTGCATATGTTCCTGTTAAGAATTTTGATTCCGGCTATTTAATCATGGCAACAAAGAACGGAACAATAAAGAAAACAGACCTTTCTGCATACAGCAACCCAAGAAAAGGAGGCATTGCTGCAATCACACTAGATGAAAACGACAGCTTGATTAATGTCAGAAAGACAGATGGAAACAAGGAAATAATCCTGGCAACTAAAAACGGCATAGCAGTCAGGTTTAATGAAAAAGATGTAAGGTCAACAGGAAGGTCATCCCGGGGAGTAAGAGGGATAAGACTTTCAGAAAACGATAAAGTTATCGGGATGGTTGAGGCAACAAACAACAAAACCCTGCTTACTGTCACAGAAAACGGATACGGAAAAAGGACAAAAATAGAGGAATACAGGCTGATTAGCAGGGGAGGTTCAGGAGTAAGAAACATTATCTGCTCTGAAAGAAACGGCAGTGTAGTTTCTATAAACTCTGTAAGCAATGATGACGAAATTATGCTAATCTCTAAAAACGGGATAACAATCAGAATACAGGCTTCCCAGATATCAGTGATAGGAAGAACAACACAGGGAGTTAGATTAATGAGATTAAACGATTCAGATAAATTAGTTAGTGTTGCGAAGATAATCAAGGAGGCTGATTAATAACTTTATTTTTTAGAATATCTTAATTCTATTTTACTCCACTAATGAATCGATTGCTAAACCTCAAGACTATAGCTGATAGTATTATAGAATAAAGCATGAATGTCAGCGTAAGATTCAAGATAACCACAAACCATCTGTTCCTAAATTAGCAAGCGAAAAAACAACGACCGCAACAGCAATAGCGAGGCCTAATTTTCTTTTTTATCTGAATTTCCTATTTTTACACTTAATCTGAATTGACCACCTTTCCACAAACTTAATAAATCACGCGCCTTTCTTTTATTCTATGGCTAATGGAATTTTTATAGTTCTGGATGGAATGGATGGCTCTGGAAAGAGCGAATTAGTGAAGCTTCTGCACAATTATCTGTTCTCAAAAAACAAGAAATACCGTATCTTGACTACAAGGGAGCCTACAAACGGGACTCATGGAAATGAGATAAGGGAAATTTTAGCCAATGAAAAAGACCCAAAACAAAATGCAGATAAGCTTCTCGACTTGTTCATAAAAGACAGGGAAGATCATCTAAAAAATATTATCATGCCGTTTTTGGAAAAATCAAACAACAGCGAGATAAATATTGTATTATGCGACCGCTATTACTATTCAACAATCGCCTTTCAGGCAACCCAAGGCCTTGATATAAATATGCTTATTCAGAAAAACAAAAATTTTCTAAAACCAAATATCGTTTTTATAATGGATTTAAATCCGGAAACTGCATTAGAAAGAATAAAGCACAGGCAGAAGGAAAAATTTGAGCAAATTGAGTTTATGAACAGCCTGAGAAAAAAGTTTTTGGAACTGCCGAAATTGTTAGAGGACAACATTAAAATAATAGATGCTTCTAAAGAAATAAATGAAGTTTTTGAAGAGATAAAAAAAGAAATCATCAAGCTTCTTTAAGGCATTTTTTGGAAGCTTTTGATGTGCTTTTGCTCATAACCTTGTTCTTGGGATTTTTTTCTAAATCGGAATTTTCCTGATTTCAACACTATAGCCGCTATTACAATTGCCAGGCCAATGATCAGAGAAGGCACAATCAGGTTATTCTTTACTATTGTTTTTTCAATAACCGGGATTTGGTGGCATGTAAAATCACTACCGCAGTAATTATCGCTTCTGCACTCAGAATTAGACCTGCATTCTTTTGTGCCAACATTTACCAGCCATCCTAAAAAGATTACTATGATAATTATTATCAATATTACAGCTAAAACAGCTTCCCCTTTCTTAGCATTAAAGAGTTGCATTCAAAACCACAATATACAAGAATTAAAATATAGTATTTAAACCTTTCGATGGTTCACTACTTTAAAGTAAAAATCTATTCTCCCTCTTCTTCCTCAACATCTTTTTCCTCTTCTTTAAAGTCATCCAGCGTCTTATTCTTCATTATTGTCTTAAAGCTTATACTAGGTTTACTCATTTAACACACCTCTTTTATTTAAGTTAATCAAGTCCTGTACTCCCAAATCCGTTTTCATTCCTTGTTGTCTGCCCTAAATCTTCAACTTCTTCAAAACTTGCTTCTTCCACTTTTGCAAATATCATCTGCCCAATTTTCTTTCCTTTCTCAATCTTATAAGATTCACTGCTGAGATTAATCACAGGAACTTTTATTTCGCCCCTGTAACCGCTGTCTATTGTTCCAACAGAATTGGCATGACCTATCCCATGATTCAACGCTAAACCGGATTTAGGCCTCACCTGGCCTTCATAGCCATAAGGTATGGCCATCTTTAATCCAGTAGGAATCAGTTTCCTTTCCATTGGTTTTAAAACAACATCCTCTGCAGAATAAAGGTCAACCCCGGAATCCCCTTTATGAGCATAGTTTGGCATTGGAACATCAGAAACCTTTTGCATCTTTATTGTTATTGCCATTTTATAAGAAACAATATTTTCATTATGAAGCTTATATATAAATTATGTTGGAATGGAAAATATAGTTTATAATCGGGTTATTGGTTTATAGTGAATGCAGTAAATTTTGGATGATTATAAATGCTATATTGCTTTTTACCAGTCTCAAGCCTATTTTTTAACAAAACTCATTATTGAATCCAGGCTATGCTTCATTATCTTACCGCTTTCTGCATTTACCTTGATATTTAATGTATTGAAGGCATGCGTCACATAGGTTATATTCCAGATTATGCCATGGCTTCCAAGATTCTGCAGTATTACCATTGTCTTGTTCACAAGCTCTTTAGAATATCCTTTCTTCCTGAATTCTTCTGTTATTTTCAATATATCTTTGAATGGAATCTTTACTTTTTCAATATCCACTTTTTTTACCTTCATATCAGGTTTTTTAAACACTTCCTCCTCTTTTTGCATCTCTATGGAATCATCATTAACCGTAAATGTAACCACTTTATTTGTCGACTCATGATAATATCCCAGCTGCCAAGGATTCTCTTTTTTATCTTCAAGAAGGGTAAATGCATAAGAAAAGAAATTATCCGGGTTCTTTTTATACCAATTTTTAAACTCATCACTCTTTTCTAATCTTTTCAATGCATCTTTCAATTCCATATTCTTCCTGTTGGGATAAAAGTTTAAATATCTTTGGATATTAGCCAAGTATTGTTATTATCAAAAAGTTATATTAAAATCGACTATTGCAACAGTTTGTGCTTATGCGTAAATTGCCAATGGATATAGCTCCGCAGGATGTGTTATACGACCTGAGCATACGCAGTATGCGAAGTTGAGAAGAGTGCTAAGGCTCCGCATAAGCACGAACTGGATTTTTTCAACAAAACCTAAAATACAAAACACTACAAAATGAAAGCTTCAAAACAAATCAAAGAAGAGAAAGACCTTAAGAATAAAAAAAGATACAAGGAAGGCTATCGTTTAGTAGGAAACCATTCTGCTGTCAAGATATGCGAGTATTGCAAAAAATCCCTGACAGGAAAAGATGTCTGCTACAAAAACACATTTTACGGAATAGAGAGCTGGAGATGCGTGCAGATGTCTCCAACATTTTATTGCGACCATAAATGTGTCTTCTGCTGGCGCAATATTGATTATACATGGCCAAAGTGGCAAGGTCAAGTAGATGATCCTAAGCTTATTGTAGATGAGTCCATAAAAGCCCACATAGAATATCTGCAGGGATTCAAAGGCAACAAAAACGCAGTTGAAAAAAGGCTGAAGGAGATGGAAAAGCCCTTGCATTTTGCAATAAGCCTGACCGGGGAACCTACAATGTATCCCAAGCTGCCTGAAATGATTGATTATCTAAAAAAGAAAGGCCTCACATCTTTTTTAGTCACAAACGGGACAATTCCAGGCATGGTTAAAAAACTCATCAAGCACCAGCCAACCCAGTTATATATCAGTGTTTACGGCCCCAACAAAGAAATCTATCAAAAAACCGCAAATCCAATAGCCGGGGATTCATGGGAAAAGCTGCATAAAAGCCTATCAATGCTGCCTAAATTTAAGAGAACTACAATAAGGCTTACTTTAGTAAAAGGAATCAATATGATAAAGCCGGAACTATATGCAAATCTGATAGACAAATACAAGCCAATGTTTGTAGAATGCAAAGGCTATGTCTGGGTAGGCCATAGTAGAGAACGTTTAATGATTGAGAACATGCCCACCCATCATGAGATAATGGAATTTGCAAAGAAAATCGAAAAAAATTCATCTTACAAAGTAATAGATGAAAAAAAGGAAAGCAGAGTAGCCCTATTAGTTAGGAAAGACTTCAAAGGCAGGAAGATGGATTTTAGCGGATTGTAATAATAATATTTATAAACAGATTCTTATGGAAAGTAATAAACTATAGATTCACAACCTCAAAACCTTCCCATAAGGCCCCGGATTAATCACTAATGTACCTTTTACCTTATCTTCTTTTCCGAAATTCTCATGTAGGTGTCCGCAGACACACAAATCTACCTTATTCTTTAAGATAAAATTCTTTAATGTCTTGTTGCCATAGTGGCTTCCCACCATTAAGTCTAGATTTGTATTATAAGGTGGCGCATGCGTTACAAAAATTATCTTCTTATCATTATTCTTTTTTATAATCTCATGGAATTTTTCCCCTGTCTTGTAGAAATCAGGGTCTGTTAGGGAAAAGCCCCCTCCACCATATCCAAGTAAAATATAGTTTTCATGCTTATAGCATTTTTTATGTATAAAGAAAAGGTTATCATATTTCTGGCATAGTTTATTTAAAACACTTGCAGTTTCATGATTTCCATGAATAATAAGGACTTTTTTCTTTAACTTACTTAATTTATTCAGTATAAAATCCATATCCTGCTCAAGTATAGAAATGTCCCCTGCGCATACAATCAGCTCAGGATCCTGTTTTTTGACCTTGGATTTTATCTTCTTAAAAGCAGGAGATGATAAATGCAGATCCGTAAATGCCAGTATTTTCATGGTATCTTTGGTTTTTTTGATTAATATAAATGTATGTGTGATTACTTCAAGATAGTAAAAAATGGAAAGGTTTATAAAATAGCAAAATTATCACGTTTTTAATGGATGAATCTATTGAAGATAAGCTACTTAAAGAATTCACCGGGAGGTATGAAAGAAATATTGATGGAAATAGAATATACTTACCACCCGACTATATTCAATCACTTTCTAATCGCCAAGGTAAACCTAATAAACCTCAGATTGCATTATTCTACACTATAAAATATGAAACTAAGGCTGGAGAGGATAAATTGGAAATACCCTATTTTGAATTTGTTGATAGTATCAACCAGGATAACTCTGCAGACTATTACCGAATAAAAATAAGTAATGAAGGAAGGATCGGAATTCCAACTCGTTTTTCGGAAATAACAGGGATAGATAAAGAAAGTAAAGTAGTCCTGGAAGGTAAAATTGATAATTTCAGGATGTATACTGAAAGTACGTTTAAAGAAAAGTATGGACCATTGGTAAAGACTACACTTATATGCAAATCCCAAAAAAAATTACAATCGAAGGATTAGTGCATCTAAAATTAATATTTTTTATCTTCAAACAACCCCATAATAATCTTCCAGAACAATCTCATCCACATTATCTGCATTATTGACAACATAAAGCTTTCCATCACCTATCTCAACAATTCTCTCAGCCAGTTTTTTTCCTTTCTCATCAAGATTAATCCCAATCAATGATATTGTGATTCCTTTGTTCCTTGCCAAAGATGCTTCTTTCAATGTTGATTTTTCCGGATCATCTCCAATGGTTGGCAGGGCATCTGTAATTAAGATTAAATGCTTTGTAATACCTTGGTGAGGAAAGAGCTCAATAGATTTTCTTAAAGTTGCTGTTAAATCAGTCTGCTTTGATGCCCTTGCACTTGTTATCTTTTTCAACAAAAAAGCAAAATCACTTGTAGGTTCAACAATTGTCTGAATTTCAGAACCAAAAACAATCAACCCAACCTTATCCTTTTCATCTATTGCCTTATATGCTAAGGCAATTCCTGCCTTTTTGCAGGCATCTATCTTCTTGCCCTTCATGCTCCCTGAAGCATCCAAAGCATAAACAATATGGCACTTCCCTTTGCTCTGCCTCTCAAAAGAAATCAAATCATCAGCCTTAAGGCTTTTATGGCCTCTCCTTAATGCCAGCTTTGCTGATTTTTTTATCGCTATGTCCCTGTACCTGTCCCCTTTCCTGTAATTGCGGAATTCCTCCTTACTGCCATAAATAGATGATTTTTTATGTATTCTTTCTCCTAAAATTCCCTTTGGGATTATTTTATCCAATTCCTCAAAATACATAACTAATGATGCCAATTCAACACCTTTCTCGCTTATTGTGCCATCCCTTTCAAATAAGCCTTTTTCCTTAAGTGCATCTACATTTTTTTCTATCCTGAACTTCAGCTCTTTCCTGAACTCGGGAATATTGATATTCTTTTTAATATAATCCGGATTATATCCTGAAGCAAGCTTCAGCAAAGAAGGCCCGAAAATCTGCTTAGCTAAACTATAATTCTTGACAAGCTGCTCAAACATCATATCCGGAGTAAAAGAACTCAAACCCTGGTTTATAGAATCAGATATCAATTTTCCCTGCTCTATTGTTTCCTTGTCATTTTCCAGGACAGAGCGCATCAGCTTATTTTCCTCTTTCTGGGGGGAAAGCTTCCCGGAAGCTTCCTCTATCTTCTCTTGTTCTTCAATATTCTGCTCGCTGTCAAAGTAAATCACCCTTCTTTTCCTCTAAAACATCACTATCCACAATATTCTTCTCAAACTGGTGCTTGATATAATCTTCAGGGCTCTGCAAGTATTTAACTGAAGGCTTTAGCCTGATCCTATGCGACAAAACAGAAACAATAACCTCCTTTATGTCATCAAAAATAATCTTTTTCCTTCCATGCAATAATGCATTAGACTGTGACCGTTCATACAGCCCTAAAGATGCCCTAACAGAAGGCTTTTTCTCCAGGTTTTTATCTTCCCTCAGCAATCTTATAAAATGGATCATCAGGTTAAGAAAGTTTTTAGGCACATCTGCAATATTTTTTCCCTTAGCCTTTACAATCTCTTTTTCAAAATCAATAGTTTCAGGATACTCCATATACACAAAGTCAAACCTGTCCAATAGAACATCAGAAAGCTTTTCTGTTGAAGAATCCTCTGGATTCATTGTCCCTATAAATATGAAATCAACATCAAAATCAACGTCATAGCTACCTATTGTTGCCTTTTTTTCCTCAAGAACCTGCAATAAGCTATTTTGTACTTTTTCCGGGCACCTGTTTAATTCATCAAAAAACAATATTCCTTTGTGAGCCTTGAATATCTTCCCTTTTGTAAAAGCCTCTATGCTCAAAGGCCCGTACTTCAATGCCTTAATAGGATCAATATCTCCTAATAAATCCTCAACTGTTAAGTCAGGACTGCCTTGAACTCTTACAAAAGGAGCATCTTTTCCCATTAATTCTTTGATATTCCTGGCCAAAGTAGTCTTTCCTATTCCGGGCGCTCCAACAAAAATAATATGCCTGTCTGCCAATAGCGCAGATTTAACAGACTTCTTAATCTTCTCCTGCCCGATAATATCATTAAAAGGGTCTTTTTTATCCAGCAATATTTTAGTCAATTCTTTTGTTATCATCTTAACCTCTCAAAAGCATATGAGAAAGCTATGGAAATTTATAAAGGTTGGGGTTTAGAATAGTGCCCTAACTCCCCAAATAGCAATAGCAGCAACAACAGGAATCAAAATATTATCATCAACTTCATCAACTCCCAATTTAATTTCTATGCCTTCAACAAGCATTGCGAAAAATGATCCTGCAAGAGCCTCATGCCACGGGACAAAAGCCAAAGCTGCTAAAAATCCGGCAATCAGCCCTGCAAACCACCCTTCAATGAACTTTGTGCTTACAAAAGGGTGCTTTATCTTTCCAAACCTTATACCCACAAGATGGCTTGCAGAGTCTGCAAAAGCAAGGACAAATATAGCGGCCATTGCAATATCCAAAGGAAAAAAATTCAACACCAAAAAAATACCAATAAGGTAAAAAATCCACCCTCTGCCCGGAAAGCTTTTCATATCACTATTCCTTTCAATATGCTGCATAATCCAATACACAATTGGAATCTTGTATTTTTTGCTTAGAAAAGACACAAAAATGCCGATTATTATCAAAAAGAATATATGCATTTTTCCAATTAACCTGAAATAAAGAAGAATAACCACTATAATACCAAATAGCATGTGCATGATTTTCCTTTTAATCTCAGTGCCGCTTAGTACAGACATAATAAACCAACCCATTTATTAATGATTATTTTTTATAATTGAAATTTACATCAAAAATTTGAAAGGCCTGTATTTCTTCTCAATAAATATAATCAATAATCCAATAAAATATCCAAAAAATACTCCAAATACAGCATCGCTTAAAAAATGATAGTTAAAGTAAATCCTGCTGAATGCAACTAAAAATGCAAATGCAATCCAGAACCATCTTAGCCTTGGAAACTCCAGAATAAGAATGGGAACTGCTGCAAAAGAAACCATAGCATGCATGCTCGGAAAGGAAAAGTTCAATGTATTAATCACAGGATAAAGCAATTCAATTGGCCTGGGTCTCGCTATTATTAATTTCAAGATAAAAGATACAGCTATAGAAAAAAGAAACGAAAGCCACAATGGAAATATCCACTCCCTCTTTTTCTCCCCCCATAAAAAAATTGTAGTCACAAAAATCAATATAACAAAAACATTAACAAAACTGGTAAACCAGCCAAAAATTGAATCAAAAAAAGGATTTTTTATTATGGAAACAAAATGGGCAGAATATTTATCTAAAGCCAAAGAAATTAAAAACAATATCAATCCTACAATAAATGCTGCCTTATTTTTATTTTTCATTCTGGGTTATTTTATGAAGAGATTAAATGTATTGACTCCTGTTAGGGTGATTGCTGTCACCAAAATTCCAGCTATCAAAACACCAATAATGTTTGCAATAATAAATTTTTTATAGCCCAAGCCGATTAAATAGGCTGCTAATGCGCCTGAATACGAGCCTGAGCCAGGCAAAGGAATTCCAATAAAAACAGCGATTGCCGCTTCCCCATATTTTCCCACGTACTTATGTATCTTTTTTTGTGTCTTTTCCACATATTTTTGATATACCTTATCAATAAATTTTACTCTCAAAAAAATATGTATGATTTTATCAACAAAAAAATAAACAATGGGCCCTAAAATAATATTTGTTATTGCTGCAATGGCAAAAACAGCAATCCAATGCATATTAAGAACTAGAATTCCATAAGGGATAGAAGCCCTTAACTCCAAGAAAGGCAGGAAAGTGATTGCAATTATCAAAAGAATCTCATTAAGCAATGTCATTTTTTATCTCTCCTTTTATTCTTTTATTTGGCCATATCTTACATCCTGGCTTTATGTCAGCATTCTTTGCCCTCACATTGTCAGCAATTATTGCTCCCAATCTACCTACTTTTATCTTTTTACCATTTACAATTGAATAAGCATTGTCTTTTGACTTTATCTTTCCATTAAAGACTGCATGTTCCCCGATTATTGAATCTTCTATCACAGAATCTTTTTCAATAGATGTATTGTCCATAATAATCGAGTTTTTAACTATTCCGGATATTTTGCAGTTCTTTCCTATTGTTGAGTTTTTTATTGTTCCGTTTATTCTTGAATTTTTCCCAATAATATTCTTGCCTTTCCTCAATATCCTGTCTGCTTTCAGCAAGTCCCATGGATAGGCAATTGGAAGCCATCCTTTGCTTTCAACGCAGCATATTTTTTCGTCTTTTGATAACAGTCTTATATCATCAGGAAGCTCCAGCTCATCTCTTTCTGATTTTTTTATTTTTTCAATGTACCTAAATATTTTTTCATCAAGCAGATAAAATGCAGTGCTTATTTTATCCGATACAAAAACCTCGGGCTTTTCCACAAAATCAACCAATATCCCATTTTTTTCAACCACAACTCCAAAATTTTGAGGGTCTTTTACGTGAGTTGTCAGAATAGAGTATCTGTGCTTTATGCACTTTTTTATGTCTTCCCTTGAATAGATGTCATCTCCCATCAAAAGAATAAATCTCGATTTAATCTGCTTTTTTGCCACGAGAAGCGCATTTGCGGTTCCAAGCTGCTGCTTCTGCTCTGCATACGTTATTTTTATCTCCTTGTAATCATCTCCAAAATATTTTTTTATCATATCTTTTTTATATCCTACTACAATAATCACTTCAGAGACAAACCCTAATAAATTTTCAAGATTATGCTCAAGCAATGTTTTATTGGCAACTTTGAGCAATGGCTTCGGCCCCGTTATAGTCAAAGGATATGTTCTTGTAGATTTTCCAGCTGCTAATATAACTGCCTGCATTTTATAAAATTAAAATTTTGTTTATATTATCTTTAATATTAGATCTTTTAATCAAGTGTTTAACCAAACCCTTAGGTTCAGTAAACTTTCTTTTTTCTATGGCAAACAGCCTTTTGCTCTTCACAAAAGTTTTTTTATGTATTTTTTTGAATACTGCTGCATGATGTTTAGATTTAATCGGAGGACCCATAATCTTTATTTCTTTTGAAAGATTTTTATTTTCAACAATATAATAGAATAAAGAGCTTGTTTTAGCATGCCACAGCATGTCGCTTTCAATGACTTTAAATTCACTCGAAATTAAATTTTTTTCAATAAAATGAAATGCCTTGAGCATCTTTGCCCCGGCAACATCATCTTTTCTTTTTAAAGGAAATGCTTTTAATATCATTGCCTTGCTTTTTCCAGCCTTTTTCCTGATGTCATTTTCTGATAATACCTTTTCCTCAAAAAATTCTTTCACAGGATTTTTCAAAAACTCTTTTGACCTTCTCCTTATTATATCAAATTTCTCATGATCAAGGGCAGCCGCAGCATTCCTGTCTTTCTGCACAGGGTCAATGACTACCAATGGGCTTAACAATTTTGACTTGTTTATCGCATTAAAAACATTTTGCCCCTCGTAATATTTCATCACATCAATGACTGTTTTTTCCTTCCATTTTGAAGCTGATTTAATCAAATTCAAAAATGAGCCGTAATTAACAGTAAGTATCTCACAAACATAGCCTGAAAATCCCCTGATATAGCTTTCAGCCCCATACACTTTCCCTGCTTTAAAGAACTGCTTTGCAAGCCTTATCTCATTAGCAAGCTTCTTATGCTTCCTGACAAAATTCGAATGCAAAGGGCTGACATCGGTTATGTTCTTTGCCTGTTCTGCCTTTTTAATGTCCAGTATTGGAACTATCTCAAAGGTAAATTTTTCCCGCCTTATCTGGAAGTATTCCCTGGATCCATGTAGCTTAACAATTTTAAACTTTTTTTTCAGCAATTTTTCCAGGATATTAGAAAGCTCATCACTCTTATCTGAAAATTTATTATAATTAAATTTCACAAAGATATCAACATCAAAAGTCTTTAGCCATGTCCCTTTTGCACCAGATCCTCCAAGAACAGCCTTGGCATTTTTTATTCCTTTATTTATTGCGCTGATTATATTATTGGCATTGCCCAGAATATCTTTTTCATAATCCTTGCTTGGCTTTATATCTTCCAGGACTTCTAAAAGTAGCTTTTTCATATCATTTAATTGTTTTATATTTATATATAAATTGTTTGGTTTTGTTAAAGAAATATTATGGTGTAAATTAAGAATGCTAAGCAGTTTTTATTTCAATTTTATCCAACCCATTCTTAAAGTAACAACAACCTTATTCTCCTTGCCTTTCAAAAACTCAATTAATTTATTATTAAGCTCAAAAGCACTTTTATCAGCATTGATTGCAAACGTCCTGTTAGAAATAAAATCACTTTTCCTTATCACCATCTCACTATCAGAATCAAAATTAGGATTTAACTCAGCATTAATCTCTTCTTTCAGCCCCTTTTCATTATTTTTAATCGTTATCTTTATCTTTTTGTTGTTTGTTGCTGAAGCTATGAATTTTTTAATACTATGCAAATCAAAATCAGCATTAACCCCGACAATGCAATCCCCATTCAAAGTCAGGTTTTTGCCTTTGGTGAATTCTAATGTAGTTTTATGCCTTGAAATAACATTCTCATGCCCATAGCAGTTAAATGAATACTCCATTTTAAGGAAAAAGAATAATTACAATAAATCTTCTATAGGTTTTTTATCTATCTTGCCCTTCGAAGAGCCTGTGATTTTGATGCTTTTTGCCTGCTGTTCAAGGTCAACACCCAAATCCTTCAATGATTTAACATGCATCTGCATAAGCTGCTCAACTATCTGCAGTATCTTAAGCATCTCTTCCCTTTCCTTGGCAAGAGTTGTTAATGAGCCCTTATGGAACCCTATCTGCTCGTCCTTGCTCGCAGCTTGTTTTTTTGCCATAACTCCTGTTTTCCCCTTTCTTATTTAAATTTGTCGGAAATTGATAATATAACAAAATCATTCCTTAGAAATAACTTTCCTTTTCTCATCAATCATAAAGCTATTGCCCAAAAACTTCTCTGTCGCATATATATTGGTTCTTGTATGATTGCTAATCTCAGATACCTTAATCTTCCCACCAAATAAACCAATAAAAGGAATCAACTGGTCTGCAAGATGCTTATCCACTGCCGCTCTGCTCTCAATTTCCTTAACAAGATTTTTAGCTGCCTCAGTTCCAACATCTTCTGCTTTTTTTCCTTTTTCCCCTAAAGCATCTCCTGTAACTCTTATTGGATTATTGAAATCAATCTCATTTTCATTTTTTGAAAATATAGCCCAGAGAGTTATCCCGGAGCCAGTTGATAACGCTTCATTGTATTCTGCCTGTATATTCACAGGGCAATTAAATTCCTTTAAAGCCATTTCTGCCGCTTTTGCCTGCCTTTCGGCAACTTCAGCATTTTGCAAAGAAGAGGATGCATGGGAAATTCCTTTTATCTGAATCAAGTGTCCTTGCCCTGTCAAATCAATTCTTTCAGTGTTTTCTTTAACATCATTGCAAAATTCATCGAAATTATCATAACTAAAAATCTTGAATTTTGGACTTATCTTCAATTCCACTTTCCCATTACCTTTCGGATAATATCCTCTTTTTACGAGCCTGCATTCTATATCCACATATTTTTTAATTTGCGGCAAAAAAGCTTCCATAAGAAAATTTATCGGAGCTGCCCATTTTACATCAGTACCTCCAGTAATATTGAATCTAACTGCTTTATCTGCAAACATTGACGGCAGCAAAACAGCCTGCAAAAACAGGGAAATAGAGCCAGCAGTCTGTATGTCAATATCAATTCTTTTTCCTTTAATTTTTCCCGGAAAATATCTTAAATTATCTGAGCCTAAAAATGCATTTTCGATCTTTGCACTGCATAACTTTTCCAGTGTCCTGACGCAAAATAAGTGCTGGTTTTTTAATCCTGGATTTGGCCTTTTTTTCCTTATGTCGCTTATTTCAAACGGCTCATTCATTAATGTTGATAGGGCTAATGCTGTCCTTAAGATCTGGCCTCCACCCTCTTTGTAGCTGCCATCCAGTTCTATCATAAAAACAAAAGAAAAAGAACTATTATTTAAAAATTGTTAAATCATATCTGCTCAATGTCTGAAAGGACATCATCAAGGTCTTCAAGCTCATCTGCACCCAGTTCCTGATCAACATCGTCTATGCTTGAAATTCCTGTTCCGACTTCATCAACTGCTTCTTCTCCGGTTTCCTCTAATTCTTCGGTTGTCTGCTCTGGAGCCTGCATTTCTTGCTGGTCACATCCGGCAAAGAGCATTAATGCCATTATCAGCGAAAAAGCTATTAAAATTTTTTTCAACATAAATCAACCTCTTTATATTTTTAATTTAACCATTTCATTGTTAGTATTTAAAATTTTCGGAACCTATGTTTAGCTTGGGCAACCAAAGCTCAAACTTTGCGGTGCTCCATTAGGGCATTCACAGGTTTGTTCCTGTTCATTAATATTACCTCCAAAGTTATAACGTTCCTCAAGGGTATGGTCCACACCGGTTTGTTTTAGGTTTTACTATATTCGGTCACATGTCCAAGGTACTGATGAGGAGTCTGCTTGCATGTTATCCGCACCTTCACAGGTCTCATAGGACCAGCATGAGTTATATTCTGATTCTAGATAGAGGCCAGGTGCACACACACATGCGGTATGAGTATTGTCTGGTACTGTGTCTCCTGTACAGGTGATACATTCTCTTGTGCTATCATCTACAATAAGATCATCTCCTCCTACACAGCTTTCTCTGCTCATGCAATAGTTATATTGTGTACTGTAGTAGAGTCCTGATCCACACACGCATGCACTATTATCGGCATTTGGTACCATATCACCTTGACAAGGTGAGCAGCTTTCGAAAGTGCCCATATTTTCTACAACACCATTACACACACATGCATTTTTTAATGCATTAGCGGAAAAACCATTTGAACAATACTCGCAATAGTTTTCATCATTTAATACTCTATTGTCACCACATTGAAATGTACAAGATAGACCATTTGAGCAGTCTGCATCATACGTCCACTGAGTTGTGCTCCCGGGTTCTAGGTCTGGTGTGTCTGGACAATTTGTTAGATCACCTTCGTATCTAGAGCTAGTTGGGTGGGTTGAGAGTGTACCATCTTCATCTACACATGTGCCTGCTGATGTTGTTGGGGGGTATGGTCCACACCGGTTTGTTTCAGGATTGACTCTTTCGCCTGTGGGACATCTATAGCTGCATGGCACATTATCTACTTGTGGGTTAGAGCCACAGTATTCA
>PVBE011894513.1_pt1 | contig 97600 bp, 95 predicted proteins | sample 1631181 | NCBI WGS metagenome assembly PVBE01 (sample SAMN08397723, study PRJNA350692) | Marine metagenome, whole genome shotgun sequencing project. | isolation source: water | place: Pacific Ocean | collected 2012-04
CTCTAGAGGCCGCTGAACTCCCTCGTCAGCGGTTCCACGACTTGAGGCACGCAGCAGCGACATTCATGCTCTCCGAAGGCGTGCCTTTGAAAGTGATGCAGACCGTGCTCGGACACTCGCAGATCGCGGTGACAGCGAACACCTACGCGCACGTGATGCCGGAACTGCAACGTGACGCGGCAGATCGCGTTGGGGCGTTGCTCCAGGCGAAGTCGTGACCCCGTTGCTGTCAAAGTTGCTGTCAATTCACCAGTTGTCCGAAGTCGAGAGGCTGCGGTCTCCGGCGATTCGTATCTATAGTGGCACTGAGCCGGGGTGGCGGAACTGGCATACGCAGCGGACTTAAAATCCGTAGCCCTTCGGGGCGTGTGGGTTCGACTCCCACCCCCGGCACCATCGCCACCACTATTCCACGAGCGATATCAGCGAGGCGCAGATGGCGGAGTTACGGATCGTCGCAAAGGCGCTGAACGACCTCGCCGATGACTGGCACTGGGTCGTGCTGCACGACGCCCAGCAGCTGGACGAGGCGGACGTGTACGTCGCGAGCCACGTCGATACGATCTGTGGCATCTCGATCTCCGGCACGCCGCAGCGTGTGCGGCTCTACAACATGGGCGCGCCGGACGAACCGACCTGCCAGTCGTGCCTCGAAGAAGGCCTGCCGCCCGGGTTGCGCGCGCAGATCGCCGAGGCGATCGAGTCAGCCGAGGCTGTCCCTCTAGAGGTCGGCTAGCGCGAGAGTTGGCTAGAAGCCTGGGCGGCTAGAGACTGTCGAGGTACTCGCGAACCGCCTCGTTGAAGGCCTCCGGCTGGTGGATGTTCGCGGCGTGTCCAGCGTCGTCGATCACGACCTTCTTGGAGTTCGGGATCTTCGCTTCCATGTAATCCGTCGCGGCGAGGAAGGGGCGGTCCTTCGCACCGACCAGTACGAGCGTGGGCACCGCGATCGAGTCGAGCGACTGAATCACGCGCGCATCGAACTGGGCGAGCATGCCGCGGGCGGCTTTTGCCAGCCCATCGGCGGAGCGGTGCTTACTGACCTGCACCTCCGCGCCTCGGCCGAGCGAGTCGAGGCCTTTCTCTTCGAACTGCACGGCGCGGTCGACCGCGGTGACGTTCCACTCCTCGCGAGCCTTCGGGTTGTTGTAGCCGGGGCCGGTGTCGAAGAGCATCAGCGCGCTCACACGCTCCGGGTACTTCACGTTGAAGGCCAGCGCCATGTAACCGCCGAGCGAGAGCCCGCCGATCACTGCCTCGTCGATCCCCTCCGCATCGAGAATCGCCGCCATATCGTCAACGCTCGCGTCCTCGGTGTAGAGCGCCTGGTCGTCGGGGCTATCGGTCGCGCCGTGCCCGCGCATGTCCCACATGATCAGGCGGTGGGTGCCACTGAGGGCGGCAATCTGGCCCTCCCACATCGCGGAAGTCGCGCCGTAGCCGTGGCTCAAGAGCACCGCGGGCCCCTGCCCGTGCGCCTCGTAGTAGATGTTCACCCCGTCACGATAGATCGTAGGCATGTCGTGTTCCCCCTCAGCCGTTGATGTTCCGGCGCATTGTACGGGCGGCTCTCGGACAGCGGTAGCGCTGGCTGCCGCCGTCTCTGACTTTAACCGCGAGTCCTTACATCAAGGGCCATACGTACCTGTACGTATGTGACGAACGTTGTATCATGCGTTCAATCATGCGGAGCGGCTGCACACCCTGTTGCGGCCCTGTCTGGTAGGTGGTGTGCCAATGACGACAACTGAACAACGTCCCGACACAGAGCAGGCAGACGAGAAGACGCCGTTCGAGGTTCTGCTCGATGCGGGCAAGCAGCACGGGTACAAGCTGGACTGGCTGCGCAAGGGCGAGAGCTTCGGGCAGAAGCTCGAAGCTGACCTGACCAAGGGTGGCCTGCTGCTGCAGGACATCGAGGTTGGTCGTGAAGACGACATCCCCGAGCACAGCGAGAACTACACCGGCCGCCCGCGTGGCGCGCAGGAGCGCGAAGGCGCACCGCGTATCGGTGACTACAAGATCCGCGACAAGGGTGACGTTTGGCTGCGTAACGCCGCCGACCTCTACGAAGAGGCGATTCAGCGCCAGTGGTCGTCCGCCACGGACATTCCGTGGAACACGCTTGAGGCACTGCCCGACGACATCGAGATGGCCCAGTGCGACCTCGCCACGTTCCTCACGGATGTCGAATTCGTCGCCGGCGACGTTCCCGGCAAGTGGATCGCTGAGACCTCCCCGGACTTCTACGAGCCGCGCATGTTCCTGATCTCCCAGATCATGGATGAAGCGCGTCACCTGGACGTCTTCCGCAAACGCGCACTCGCCAACGGTGGCGGCCTGATGCAGCAGTCACGCGCATTCGGTGGCAGCTTCGCTGGCGGCATCGACAACGCCCGAGACTTCACCGAGATGTCGGCTCGCCTGCACATCAGCGGCGAGGGCCTGGTGCTCACCATCTTCCGCATGGGTGAGCGCATGAGCTACAACGACGCTGAGAAGCACATCTACCGCCTGGCGGCCTCCGACGAGTCGCGCCACGTCGCTTTCGGCGTGCTGCACCTCAAGTACCTCTCTGAGGTACAGCCGGAGCGCAAGGAGGAGATCCACAACTACCTCGACGAGGTCGAGCAGGGGTTGGTCTTCGCCACCGGTTCATCGCAGAACCCGCTGGCCCGCGGCGGCATCTCCGGCAACTCGCTGGCGATTCTGCTCGGCGGCGGCGACGACAAGATGGACGAGGGCGAGCAGATCGCGATGGCGATGCGCCAGCGTCAGATCAAGGAATACATCCAGCGCGTCCGTGTCGCCGGCTTCGGTGAGCGCTTCGAGAACGGTCGTGCGATGCCGGTGCTGCAGCAGTACATCGCCGCTTAAGCACGCGGCGCACACCGCCTGAACAGATGTGATGGGAGTCCCCGCATGGGGGCTCCTGTCACACAGCCACACCAAGGAGACCTCATGGTTCAGTCAGAGATCGCCGTAACGGAAGAGGCCGACAAGGCCGCGGCAGATGAGGTGCGACGGCGCATGGCGCTGGCCCAGAGCGGCATGGCACGCCCGGCACCGACCGACCCGCGGCAGATCAGCCGGCAATGGGGCACCCGCGCACGGCCGAGCAGCCTTGAGGGCGGACTCACCATTGATGACCTGAACATCGGCATCTACGGGCACATCCCGGAGCATGTCGAGTCGCGTAACCGCATCCCGCGGGGCGCGACCCCGGTCCCCGGCGTGACCGACGTCGGCGGGTACTCCGTCTGCGACTCGTCCCGCCTCTGGGCGGACGGCGCAGGCCTGCTGTACGAGGAGGCAATCTCGCGTCGCTGGTCGACCGCGACGGACCTCCCTTGGGACACCGCGCGCGACCTGCCGGACGACATCGAACTGGCGATCTGCCAGGTGGCGACTGAACTGTCGACACACGCGCAGGTCGAGATGGAGACGATCGCGAAGTGGTTCCGGGAGCTGAACCCCGTCTTCCATGAGGTGAAGCTCCACCTCTCGACTAACATCTACGACGACGCTCGCTTCTTCGATGGCTATCGCAAGCGCGCAATGCTCAACGGCGGCGGGATGCTGCTGGAGAGCCCGGGCTGGGTGAACCGCATCATTCAGGAGTGCTACTCCGGCTGGACTGAAGTTGCGATTCTGATGTTCCTAGTGCGCGGGACGTTCACGCAGACGGTGCTGCGCTACCTCTCGGTCTACGGTCCTACGGAGCTCGACCGCGAACTGGCGCTGCGCTGCATGGTCGACAAGACCCGCCACATTCAATACGGCATGGAGCACCTGCGCTTCTCGTTCACGTCCACGCCGGAGCGTGCGCAGTCGTACGCGGTCAGCCTGATCGCGGCCGAAGCGCAGATCGCACGCGAAGAAGACGATCACGTGCTGTGGGAGGCTCTGGCAATCATCTTCGGCGGCGGCATCGACAACATCGACGCTGGCATGGAGATCGTGAACCGCATGCGTCGCGACTGGATCCAGCTCTACGTCGACCGCATGGAATGGGCCGGCGTCCCGCGACACGAGCGCCTAATGCCCGCATTGAAGCGGTGGATCGAAGAGCCTGTCGAGGCGACGGCCTAGTCATGCCGATCTACGAGTACGAGTGCGGAGACTGCGGAGCGGCCACCGAGATCCTGGTGCGCTCCATCTACTTCCGTTCGCCGATCGACTGCCAGGAATGTCAGTCGACCAACATCAAGAAGAAGCTCGCGAACTTCAGCGTCGCGCACAGCGAGATCGACACGCTGCGTGCACTCGACCCGAAATACAAGCGAATGGTCGAGGACGAAGTGAAGAAGTCGGCATCGTACGCCGACCCGATGCGACACATCGAAAAGATGATTCCATTCGACGCCGTGGACGACCCCGGGGAACCGATCGAGTTCTAGTGTCACGAGAACGAGCAGATATCAAGGAGCAGTCATGGCAATCACCTTCCCGTCCGTCGAATGGTTTCAGGCCCTCGCAGACATGGCCAACGAGGACGAACAGTTCAAGAAGTACGGCCGCATGAACGCCGATGTCGGCTTCAAGGTCGGCGACAAGTCTTACAGCGTCACATTCGACGTGCTCACCGTCACCGATGTCCGCGAGATCGACGAGGCCGAGTTGATCCACGCCGACTTCGTGATCGACATCCCGGCCGACCGCTGGCAGGGCATGCTGGAGGACATCAAGGCGAACGGCCTCGCGACCTCCGAGTGGACGCTGAACACGCTCGACCTCGTGCTCGACGAGCCGATCCACGCCAACCTGGCGGACGATGGGTTCGCGGCGGACAAGTTCTTCCGCTACAACCCGAGCCTGCAGCGGTTCTTCGACAACGCCGCTCAGCTCGACACGGAAATCAAGCTGGGCGCCACCGCCTGAGCTAGTTTCAGCACAGAACACAGGGAGGCCCGCACGAGCGGGCCTCTCGCCTCGTCCGAACGGCTGCTAGTATCTGGCGCGCACGGCGAACGCCTGAGGGGGCTGCTCGATGCTCAGTAACATTCGCGTCGTCGACCTCAGCACCGACGTCGCCGGAGGCTATGCCGCCCGCCTGCTCGCCACCTATGGCGCTGACATCGTGAAGGTCGAAGCACCCGAGGGTGACCCGACCCGCTGGCTGCTCCCGCGCGCCGGTGACAACGACGACCCGGACGCCGGCATCCTCTTCGCATACCTCAACGCCGGCAAGCGCAGCGTCGTGCTGGACATCGACAACGACGCGCAACGCGAGCAGCTGCTGAGCCTGCTGCGCACCGTCGACCTCGTGATCGAATCGTCAGCACCCGGCACACTCGCCGCCCGGGGCATCGACCTCGATGCGCTCATAGAGGAGCGACCCTCGCTGGTCGTCTGCTCGATCACGCCCTTCGGGCAGGACGGCCCTCGCTCCGACTGGCGGGCCACCGCGCTCACGGCGTACGCGGCCGGCGGGCAGATGATGATCACCGGCGAGCCCGACCAGCCGCCGCTGAAGGCGGCTGGGCACCAGGCGCAGTACCAGGCAGGGCTACACGGCTTCTCTGCCTCGCTGACAGCCCTGTACGCCGCGGAGACGACCGGCACCGGCGACCACATCGACATCTCAAGCCAGGAGGTGCAGGTCTCGGCGCTCGAGTGGCACGGCCCTGCCGCGATGACACGCGGAGGCGACCAGACGCGCGCCGGCAACCTCGGTCGCGCGATCTGGAGCATCTACCCCTGCGCCGATGGCTATGTCGGCGTCGCGGCGATGGCACGGCAGGCGCCGTCGGTCTATGAGTGCATCGGCCATGCAGAGCTGAACGACGACCCGGCATTTACCGCGCAGATGATCGATCCCGACACGAACGCCGTGGCGGTCGCACTGATCACCGAGTGGACGATGGCCCACACCTCGAAAGAGATCTACGCGCAGTCGGCGGAAGTACGGGCGCCGTTCTCGATGATCCCGACGCCGCGCGAGTTGCTGGAGTGGCCGCCGCTCGTGGAGGCCGGCTTCTGGCAGCAGGTCGACCACCCGACGATCGGCGCGCACCAGCTCCCATCCGGCCCGGTCGACATCGACGGCAGCCGCGGCGAGCAGCATCGCGCACCGCTGCTCGGCGAGCACACAGCCGAAGTGCTGGCGAGCCTCGACGAGCCCGCACCGGCCCCGACTGCCAGCGACGCTGCGCCACCGCTACCGTTCGGAGGGCTGCGCGTGCTCGACCTCACGCAGATCTGGGCCGGGCCGTTCGCCGCGCGATTCGCCGCGGACATGGGCGCGGATGTGATTCACATCGAAGGGCCCGCGTTCCCCGACGGCGTGCGAGGCATCACGGCCGACCTCGAAGACCCGCTGCGTTACAACAAGTCCGCCTACTTCAACGAATACAACCGCAACAAGCGCGGCATGGCGCTGGACCTGCGCCACCCGGACGGGCTCGCCGCCTTCCTGCGCATGGTCGAGCAGGCCGATGTGCTGATCGAAAACTGGAGCTCAGGCGTCGCCGAGCGAATCGGACTCGGCTTCGAGGCGCTGAAGGCGATCAACCCACTGCTCGTGGTCGTCTCGATGCCCGGCTTTGGCCACCACGGCGAAGAGGCCGGACGAGTTGGCTTCGGGCCAACGATCGAGCAGATGGGCGGGCTGGTCTCGCTCCAGGGCTACCCCGGTGAAGGCCCGCAGAAGAGCGGCATCTCGTACGGCGACCCGGTCGCGGGCATCGCCGCGGCAGGCGCGATCGCGCTCGGGCTGCTGAAGCGGGAGCGCACCGGCGAGGGCTCGTACTCGGTCGTCCCGCAGCGCGACAACGTGATCGGGCTGATCGGCGAGTACGTCGTCGGCGAGTCGGCCGGCCACCCCCTGCCCGTCCGCACTGGCAGCCGCGACCCGCACTTCGCCCCGCACAACGTCTACCGCACGCGGGACAGCGAGGGTCGCCCGCAGCTCGGCCCGCGCGGCGATGCGATCGGCGCGATAACCGAGACGTGGCTCGCGATCGCCATCGACCGCGACGCCGCGTGGCAGGCGCTGCGCTCGACCGTGGCCGATGCGCGCCTCGACGACCCCGCCTACGCGACCGTCGAGGGCCGCCGCGCCGCCGAGAACGCGATCGACACAGTGATCGGCGAGTGGGCGGCGGACCGCAACCCGGCAGATGCCGCGAGCGAGCTTCAGGCGGCGGGTGTCTCCGCCTCGCCGGTGCTCTCGCCATACATGCTGGTGCGCGACGAACACCTTGCGACGCGCAGCTTCTTCCCGACATACGACCACGCCGACGCGGGCGTGTTGCCCACCACGCGGCCGGTGTGGCGGCTCGCTCGACGTCCTTTCGCGAGCGTGAGACCCGCACCGCGCTTCGGCGAACACAACCGCGAGGTGCTCTCGGAGCTCGCGGGTCTCGACAGCGCGGCGATCGATGCGCTCGCCGCCGCAGGCGTGATCGTGGACGCGCCCGTCTACAGCTAGCGGACCACGCCCAGAAGGTTCGCTAGAAGATCGCGATCGGGTTCGCGGGCGAGCCCGTGCCGCCGACCACCACCAGCGGCGCGATCACGAGCTGGAATTCCCAGCGGCCGAGTTCCGCGCAGACCTCAGCCAGCTCCTCGTAGTCCGCATTGTCGAGCAGCGGCAGCCCCATGTACGGGATCGCGACCTCGTGTACGACGATGCGGCCGGGCAGATCCTGACCACCCGCCTCCTGTAGGTCCCAGCCAAGCAGTGCCGCGTCGGTGCCGTGCAGGAATTCGAGCACGGAGGCGTGCACGCCCGGCGAGTTCGGCGGGAAGCTGAACTGGAAGTCCGGGTTGGCGTCCCAGAACGGCGCGGCCCCGGAGCGGATCAGCACGGCGTCGCCCGCGCGTGGCTCGATGCCCTGCGCCTTCGCGGCATCCTCGAGGTCCCAGCCGTGCACCGGCGCATCGACGGTCACGTGGTCCGTCCCGCGCAGCCGAGGGATGTCGTAGAGCACGCCCCGGGTGACGATGCCGCCGCTCCATTCGTCGATCGAGTTCGTGCGCGCACCGTTCGAGGTGATCTCCGATGAAGGCCGGCCGTTGTAGAGCTGCCCATCCGGCGTGTAGATATGGCAGAGCGCATCGATGTGGGTGTTCACGAAGCCGTGGTAGGAGACGCCGATGTAGTCGGTGCAGCTCCAGTCGGTCAGCCGCATGAAGTGCTGAGCCGGATTGGCGTTGCGGGGCCCCGGCGTGACCGCCAGCGGGTTCGAGCACGAGACCGTGCGTCCCGTGCTGACAAGGCCCGCCGCCGCCCGCCGCGTCTCCTCCGTGATGTGATTGAGCGTGCCAAGCTGGTCGTCACCGCCCCAGCGGCCCCAGTTCGAGAACCGCTCTTTGTACGCGAGATACTCGTCGGCGCTCGGTGGTGTGCGATCAGCTAGTGACATCGGTGTGCTCCTTCATCCTGCGCGGGCTATCGGGCGATGCCCTCGACATTCAGTCCGGTGGCTAGAAGATCGCCACTGGGTTCACCGGCGATCCCGTTCCGCCGACCACGATCAGCGGTGCGATCACGAGCTGGAACTCCCAGCGTCCCAGTTCTGCGCAGGCGCTCGCGAGGTCCTCGAAGTTCGCGTTGTCGAGTAGCGGCATGCCCATGTACGGGATCGCGATCTGGTGGACCGGCCCGCCGACACCACCGGTGTAGCCCTGATCCGGCGCTTCCAGGAAGTCCCAACCCAGCAGCGACGCCTCGTTGTCGTAGAGGAACTCCAGCGCCGAGGCGTGGACACCCGGCGAGGGCTGCGGGCGGCCGGGCTCGCTGCGAGCGCTGTCCGGGTTGGCCTCCAGATACGGGTCGCGCCCGCAGCGGATGAAGACGGCGTCGCCTGGCCTCGGTTCGATGCCCTGTGCCTTCGCGGCATCTTCGAGGTCCCAGCCGTGCACCGGCTCGTCGATCGTGATGTAGTCCGCGTCGCGCAGACGGGGGATATCGTAGAGCACGCCCCGCGTAACGATGCCTTCGCGCCAGTGATCCACCGAGGCGGAGAGTGCGCCGCTGGAGGTCACATCCTGCGAGGAACGACCACCGTACATCTTCCCGTCCGAGGTGAAGATGTGGCAGAGCGCATCGATGTGCGTGTTGGCATAGCCGTGGTAGGAGACGCCGATGTAGTCCATCGAACCCCACGGTCCGATGCGCATGAAGTGTTGTGCGGGTTGGGGGTTTCGAGGGCCGGAAGTCGTCGCCAGCGGGCTCGCGCAGGAGACGGAGCGCCCCTCCTGCACCAGCGAGGCGGCGGCTTTCCGAGCGTCGCTCGTGATGTGGTTGAGCGTGCCCAGCTCGTCGCCATCGCCCCAGCGTCCCCAGTTGGAGAAGCGCTCGCGATAGCCCTGGAACTCCTCGACAGTCGGTACCGTGCGGTCAGCCAGTGCCATCTATTCCCCCTCGCTCTGCCTTGTTCTCGTCGCCCTGTTTGCAGCCCGTCTAGCCCAGGTAGCCTGCGCCACCGCCGGCCCGCTGCGCCTTCGGGTCGGTGACGACGTTCAGCAGCGCGATCGTGTCGGCGTTTAGCGCGCGGTCGATCGCCGCGCTCAGGTCGTCCGGATCCTCGACACGCTCGGAGTAGCCACCGACCATCTCGACCATCTTCTCGTAGTGCGGCTGCATCAACGCCCCGACCGGCGGCCCATCCGGCGGGAAGTAGCGGTCCTGGATTGAGTGTCCCGCGATACCACCGTTGTTCGAGACGATGACGACGACGGGGATGTCCATGCGGGCGCACGTCTCGACCTCCATCGCCGCCGCGCCGAAGGCATAGTCGCCCAGCACTGCGACGACCTGTGTGTCGGGTTTCGCGAGCTTCGCGCCGACCGCGTACGGGAAGCCGACGCCCATGCAGCCGGTCGTGCCCGCGCCGAAACGGTGCTTGCCGACGTGGGTCGGCATCACCTGTCGCGAGACGGCCATCGTCAGTTCGCCTTCCTCGACCACCACGGCGTCGCGGTCGAGCGCGTCGCGCACATCGGCGAGCAAGCGGTAATGGTTGATCGGCTGCTGGCTGGAGCTCATCTGCTCTCCGAGCCCGGCCTCGCTCTTCGTGCACTGCTCACGCAGCGACTCCGCCCAACCGCTGGAGGCGACGGCCAGCGTGCGGCCTTCCAGCGCCTCGTTCAGTTGCCCCGTCGCGACGTTGCAGTCGGCGACAACGCCGATCTCGACGTTCGAGGCGCTGTACATCTCCTCAGCCTCGATATCGATCTGGGCGATCCGCACGCCCTCAGGCAGACGGCGGCCAAACTGGTACATCCAGTTGAAGCGCGCGCCCACCATCAGTACGGCGTCCGCACCCTCCATGGCGGTCGAGCGCGCGGCTGCCATCGACATCGCGTCGTCGTCCGGCACGGTGCCGCGGCCCATCGGTGAGGCGATGAAGGGGATGCCCCGCCCGACGAGCTGTTCGAGGCGGGCACCCGCGCCCGACCACGCCGCGCCCTTGCCGATCATCACCAGCGGTCGCTGCGCCGTCGCCAGCATCTCTGCGATCTCCTCGATCGCCGCGGGGTCACCGGTCGGCTGTGCGATCACAGGTGCGGACTCACGCATTCGCACATCTGCCTCGTCGATTCTCCCGGAGATGAGGTTGCCGGGGAAGTCGAGGTAGACCGCCCCGGGACGACCGCTGATCGCGCGGCCGAGCGCGAGGTGGACGAGCTCCGGGATACGGGCTGTTCGGTCGACGCGCTGCGCCCACTTTGTCGCGGACTCAGCGAAGGAGACCTGGTTCGTCTCCTGGAACCCGCCGAGGCCCAGTTGACCCTCCGCAGCGGAACCGCCGAGGACGAGCAGCGGCATCGAGCTCTCGGTGGCGACGTACATCGGTGTCACCGTGTTCGTCATCGCCGGTCCCGAGCCGACAACAACCACACCAGCCTTGTCGTTGAGGTAGCCCCACGACGAGGCGGCGAACGCCGCGTTCATTTCGTGACGACAGTTGACGACCTTGATGCCCTCCGCGGCGGAGGCGGCAAGCACCTCGATCATCGGGCCAGCCAGCACAGTGAAGATCGTGTCGATCCCCGCGAACTTCAACTGGCGTGCTACCAGTTGCGCACCATTCACCTCGGTCATATCGCCCCCTCGCTGTCGCGTGTTGCTTCGATCTGGTCGCTAGACGGTCGGTGGCGCCGGTAGGTGGTAGACACGCTCTGCCGTGTCGTGCAGCACCTTGCACCGGATGCCGGGGTCGAGGTCGGTCAGCACCTCGGTGATGTGTTCCTGCGCCTTTGGGTACAGGCAGGTCGGGTGCGGGAAGTCCGTCTCGAACATCACGCTGTCTTCGCTGACCACCCAGTGGCCCTGGCCGTTCGGCTCCTTCTCCACGCGCGGGACGAGCTTCTCGTACTTCTTCGGCGCACGTGATTTCCAGAGGTCGCCCGGTTCCGTGTAGTGACTGTCGACGTCGCTCACGGGGATGCCGTGAACGGTGAGGGCGGGTGAGGTCATCAGGACTCCAATTCGAGATCGAGCGGCGATCTTGCGGCGAGAGTTCGCTTGCACGGCCGCAGGGGTCGCCAGCCGACGTACAATGACGCGCCTCCAACGAGGCTGTCCACTGCGACGCTGCTTGTGATCAGGAAGGCCGCGGCCATGCCAGAGCTTCACGTCCTCCGTGTCTTCACCGCCGACGATGGCAGCGAGGGCAACCCGCTCGGCGTCTTCGTCGACGGTGCCGAGGTGCCATCGGGCCAACGCCAGGCGGTCGCGACCGACCTCGGCTTCAGCGAGACAGTGTTCGTCGATCACGTTGCCGACGGACGCGTGCAGATCTTCACGCCGGGGAACGAACTACCCTTCGCCGGCCACCCCCTCGTCGGCACATCGTGGCTGCTGACGGAACAGGGGCACGAGGTAGCGGTGCTGCGGCCCCCTGCCGGCGAGGTGCCGACGTGGGTCGAAGACGGCCGCGTCTGGATTCGCGGCCGCCCTGAGTGGCTGCCGGGCTCGATCATGCGGCAGCTCGACAGCGCGACGGAGATCGATGCGCTCGACGGTTCCGATAACGGGTACTGCTGGGCGTGGGAGGACGAAGGGGCCGGGCGCGTGCGCTCGCGCTTCTTTGCCGCCGCCTTCGCCGTCCCAGAGGACCCGGCGACCGGCTCTGCAGCTGTCGCGCTCGCCGCCCACGTCGGAAGGCCGATCGTGATCAACCAGGGCAGCGGCTCGATCCTGCATGCTCGGCCGGGCCCTGACGGCACAGGTGAGGCCGGCGGCCTCGTCGTACTGGGCGAGGTACGCGACTACCAGCTTGAGGCCGCCGTGGAAGCACGAGGCCGGTAGTGCCCAGCGAAGCGCTCTCCCACCTCCGCATCTGCGACTTCACGGGGCAGCTCGCCGGCGCGGGCGCGACCAAGTTCCTCGCGGCCTTCGGCGCTCAGGTGATCCGCATCGAGAATCCAACGAACAAGGGTCGCTGGGACATCCTGCGAGGCGGCCGCCCGTACGTCGACGAGCGTCGCGGCATCGAACTCGGCGGCTCCTTCAACAACCACAACGTCGAGAAGCTGGGCGTCACGCTCGACCTGAAGAACGAGCGGGCACGTGAGCTGCTGACGGAGTTGATCGCGATCTCCGACGTGGTGACGGAGAACTTCGCCGCCGGCGTGCTGGAGCGCCTCGGATTTGGCTACGAGCGTCTGAAGGAGATCCGGCCGGACATCATCTACGTCTCGAACTGCGGCTTCGGGCACAGCGGGCCATATGAGAAGTACAAGACGTGGGGGCCGATCGTGCAGGCGCTCTCCGGCCTCACCTTCAGCTCCGGGTTACCGGACCAGCCGTCGGCCGGCTGGGGCTACTCCTACATGGACCACACCGGCGCCTACTACATGGCGATTGCGATCCTGATGGCGATCCACCATCGCAACCGCACCGGCGAGGGCCAGCACGTCGACATGGCCTCCACCGAGGCTGCTGCCGCGCTCAACGGCCCTGCGATCCTCGACTACACCGCCAATGGCCGCCCGCTGCGTCGTGAGGGCTCGCCGGACAGCAACCACAACCAGTTCCCGGCGATGGCCCCGCACGGTATCTACCCCGCTGAGGGCGATGACGCGTGGGTCGCAATCGCCTGCCGCAACGACAGCGATTGGGCCGCGATCGGCGAGGTGATTTCTCGCGAGTGGACCGGTGAGGCCCGCTTCGCCACCCTCGATGGCCGTCTCGCCGCGCAGGGCGACCTCGATACGCTGATCGGCGAGTGGACGGTTGAACGAGCGCCCCACGCGACGGCGGAACTGCTACAGGCTGCGGGTGTTGCCGCCTCGGCGGTCCAGACGCCGCAGCAGCGCGTCGACCAGGACCCGAACACCTCCGCGTGGGGGCTCTGGCCCACCGTCTCGCATCCGGAGATGGGCAACGTACGCGTCGACGGCATGCCGGTGCACCTCTCCGAGACCGACTGGTCGATCGAACGCGGTGCACCGACGCTCGGCCAGCACAACGAGCAGGTGCTCGGCGGACTGCTGGGCGTGAGCAGCGAGGAACTCGCACAGCTGCGAGCGGACGGCGTGATATGACCGCCCCAGCCACCCCCGGTGGTCCGCTGGCGGGCCTGCGCGTGATCGAGTGGTGCGACGAGAAGGGCACGTACGCCGGCAAGCTGCTGGCCGACGCTGGCGCGGACGTCGTGAAGATTGAGATGCCGTCAGGCAATCCGACGCGCAACTACGAACCGTTCCTGCGCGATGAGAAGAATACTGAGCGCAGCCTCTGGTTCTGGCACTACAACACGAGCAAGCGCGGCATCACGCTCGATCTCGAACAAGAGCGCGGGCGTGAACTGTTCCGCCAGCTCGTCGAGGACGCGGATGTCGTCGTGGAGAGCCAGCGGCCGGGCCGCATGGCGGAGCTGGGCATCGACTACGACGACCTGCAGGATGCGAACCCCTCGATGTTGTGGGTGGCGATCACGCCCTTCGGCCGCGAGGGTCCGCGGTCACACGAGAAGGCGACGGACCTCACACTGCTCGCTGGCGGCGGCCCCTGCTGGAGCTGTGGGTATGACGACCACTCGCTGCCTCCGGTGCGCGGAGGCGGCAACCAAGGCTACCAGACTGGCTGTCACTACGCCGTCATGGCGCTGTTGATCGCCGTCGTACATCGCGACCTCACTGGCATCGGCCAGTTCATCGACGTGAATATGCACGCCGGCTCGAACGTCACCACGGAGGCCGGCTCGTACGAGTGGCTGGTCGCCAACGACACGGTGCAGCGCCAGACCGGTCGCCACGCGGGCGTGAACCCGTCGATGCCCTCGCAGGTGCAGTGCACGGACGGCGTCTACGTGAACACCGGCTTCCCGCCTCGCACGCCCGCGCAGTTCCAGCTCGTCTACGACTGGCTCGAACTCGAGGGGTTGATCGACAAGTGCGTCTCTGCGCCGATCCTGCTCGCCGGCGCCCAGGGCGAGTCATTCCAGCTCACACGCATCTCGCAGGACCCCGAGGCACAGGCGAAGTTCGCAGCCGGGCGCGAGGCGATGAACGTGCTGGCCGAGAACCTCACCGGCTACGAGTTCTTCACCGGCGGTCAGGAGCGCGGCTTCCAGCTCGGCATCATCTACGCGCCCGAGGACGTGATGGAGGACGTGCACTTCAAGGAGCGCGGCTTCGTCGTCGATGTCGAGCACCCCGAGGTCGGTGAGAGCTTCCGCTACCCTGGCGCGCCCTACCGATTCGAGAAGTCACCGTGGCAACTCACCCGCCGCGCACCGCAGCTCGGCGAAGACAACAGCGAGATCTACGGCGCACTCGGCCTCAGCGACGCCGACCTCGACGCCCTGCGCGACGCCGGCGTGGTCTAGGAACTAGTCGCCCGCCTCAGCCCACCCCGGCGTCTCGCCCCAGCGATCGATCGAGGTGACCTCGTTGAGGGGGCGACGTTCAAGGCTGCCGAACTCGCCCTTCGGGTAGCCGAGCGGGATGCCGTAGACGATCTGTATCTCCTCTGGGATGCCGAACAGCTCGTGTACGCGCTCATCGACGACGGCGTGCAGCGTGGTGATCGTGCCGCCGATGCCCAGCGCGCGAGCCGCCAGTAGCAGGTTCTGCGTCGCGGGGATCACCCCGGCCATCGCTCCCGCGCCCCTCGCAGCGGCGCAGACGAGCACGACGACCGGCGCCTGCCCGATCTCGTCGGAGAGCCGCATCGCGGACTTCGCGGTCGGGCGCACGATGCCCTCCGGGCCCTCGATGCCCTCGTCGGCGCGCTTCGCCCACCAAGCCTCGCGGTAGAGGTCGGCGAAGCGCTGGCGCTGCGCCGGGTCCTGCACGACGAGGAAGTGCCACGGCTGGCTGTTGCCGCCGGAGGGCGCGCGTGTGGCGGCCTCGAGGATGTCTCGGAGGTCGTCGTCGATCGGATCGGGCTTCACGTGCCGGATCGCGCGCATCGTGAACATCGCCTCGCCGACCGGCATCTCGAACCGCTCGCTGGCCTCGGTTGTATCCATCGTTCGCCCCTTCGCTGCGTCGCGGATAGTACACGCCACCCGCCCGACTGCGGCCTCGGTGCGGTCTCAGGGCAGGCTCGGGCTATACTGCGCCCGCTGCTGAGGAGTGATGACTGATGGTCGGATTGAAGAACAAATACGCGATCGTGGGAATCGGGACGACCGAGATCTCGCGCGATTCGGGACGCACGACGCGGGCGCTCGGCGTCGAGGCGGTGCGAGCGGCGATACAGGACGCGGGCCTCGGCCCTGATGACGTCGACGGCATGCTCTCGTACCACGGCAACGACTCGACGACCTCGCCGGTGATTGCCGGCGACCTGGGCGTCCGTCTCAACTTCTACATGGACTGCTCGGGCGGTGGATCGAGCACGGAAGCGCTCGTCGGCATCGCGATGGGCGTGATCGAGGCGGGGATGTGCAAGACCGTCGCGATCTTCCGCGCGATGAACGGCTTCACCGAGGCGCGCATCGGCGGCACCGGCCGCCAGGCACCGCGGTTCGCCGGCGGCTCCGTGACGCAGGGCATCCACGGCATGGGCTCCGCCGGCCAGATGTTCGCGCCCACCTTCATGCGCCACATGTCCGCATACGGGACGACCAGCGAGCAGGTGGCGCACGTCAAGGTCGCGCACAGCAACCACGCCTCCAACAACCCGCGCGCCTATTACAAGGAGCGAGTCACCGTGGAGGACGTGATGGCGTCACGCTGGATCGTGAAGCCGCTGCACCTGCTCGACTGCTGCGTGGAGACCGACAACGGCTTCGCGATCATCGTCACCAGCGCGGAGCACGCGCGCGACCTGAAGCAGAGGCCAGCCTACATCATGGGCGTGGCCGGGCGCGTGAATAAGCACCAACCGGGCGGGTACCATTGGGGGCGCGGCCCGATCTCTCGCGTCGCCGGCCACTACGCAGGGCCGATCGTCTTCGGGCAGGCCGGGGTCACGCCGGAGGACATCGACGTCACCTGCTCCTACGACGCCTTCACCTTCACGACCATGCTCCAGCTCGAGGCCTACGGCTTCTGCAAGGAGGGCGAGGGCGGAGACTACGTCTCCAGCGGCATCATCAACCTGGGCGGCGAGAGACCGAACAACCCGCACGGCGGGCACCTCTGCGAGGGCTATACGCACGGCATCAGCCATGTCGTGGAGAACGTCCGCCAGTTACGCGGGCTGGCCGACGACTACTGCCCGAACTGGGCGGAGGGCGAGCATACGTACGACTACAGCGAGGGCGGCTGCCGTCAGGTGAAGGACGTCGAGCTGACGATGAACCTCGGCTGGGCCAGTCCTCCGACCGGCTCCGCCCTGATCATGCACAGCTAGAGAGGAGGCCCTGATGTCTGAATACCTTGGCGTACAGGTCTCAATCCCGCCGAACGACCCCGACCACCTGGGCTTCCTGCAGGAGGGCGCAAAAGGCCGCTTCGTGATGCAGCAGTGCGGCGACTGCGACAAATTACGCTACCCGCCCGGCCCCGCCTGCCCGCTCTGCCAGTCACTCGACTGGGAGTGGCAGGGGGTCTCTGGGAAGGGCGCGATCTACTCCTACGAGGTGGTCGTACACGCGATCCACCCCGCCTACCGGGAGCGCGCACCCTACATCGTCGCCCTCGTCGAACTCGACGAGCAGCGAGGTGTGCCGACTGAGGATGACGCCCTGCGCGTAATCACCAGCCTCGTCGATGCAGACGGCGAGCCGGTTTCGGAAGAGGCGTGCGCGATCGGACTGCGTGTCGAAGTGGAGTTCGCCGACCTCGGTGACGGCCTCGCACTGCCTCGCTTCCGGCTCTCGGACGAGGACCCGGAGCACGAGCCGTGGAGCTTCCCCGGCAAGTAGTTCCGCGGCGAGGCGATTAGCCGAGGCGTACGACCAGCGGTTCGTCCGCGACGACGCCCTGCTCGCGTAGCGTGGAGATCTCCTCGATCGTGAGGCCGAGGAGATCGGAGAGCACCTCGTCGTTGTGCTCGCCGAACAGAGGCGCGTGGCGCGTGATCTGGCCCGGCGTACGCGAGAGCTTCCACGGGTAGCCGATCCAGCGGTGGTGGCCGGTCTCCGGATGCACGACATCGACGAAGTAGCCACGCGCGTAGAGATGCGGGTCGCTCACGACCTCCCACGCCGCGAGCACCGGTCCGGCCGGCACGCCCGCAGCCTGTAGCAGCTTAGTCGCATCGTTGTGGTCGAGCGTCTGCGACCAGCCCTCGATCGCCTCGTGAATCGCATCGTGAGCGGCGAAGCGAGCTGCGAGGTCGGGGTGCTGCGAGGCGAGTTCGGGCCGCCCGATCACCTCGCAGAGTGCCTGCCATTGCGTGTCGGCCTCGATGCCGATCGCGAGCCAGCCGTCGGTCCCGACGGAGCGATACGCGCCCTGCGGCGCGATCCGCGCCGAGCGGTTGTTCATCGGCCCGGCGACGCGGCCGTGGAGCTGGTAGTCCATCAGCGCTTCGACCTGGAACGAGATCCCCGACTCCTGAAGTGCCATGTCGATGTACTGGCCCTCGCCGGTGCGCTCGCGCGCGATCAATGCGGCGAGGATGGCGGCCGTGCCGTGGCTGCCGGTGATCGGGTCAGCGTAGAAAGAACCGGTGCCGAACAGCTCGCCGTCGCCGTAGCCGTTTGTCGCCACCAGCCCGCTCGAGGCCTCGACGTTCGAGCCGTAGGCGAGGTATTGCGCCTCCGGGCCGGTCGCGCCGAAGCCAGACATCGAGCACATGATGATGCGTGGGTTGCGGGCGCGCAGCGTCTCGTAGTCGAGCCCCAGGTTCGGGAAGACGCGGGCACTGTTGTTCTCCAGCACGACATCGGACTGCTCCACCATGCGCAGGAAGAGTTCCCTACCCTGCTCCGTCGAGAGGTCAAGCACGAGGTCGCGCTTGTTGCGGTTGAAGTAGTTGAAGTACCCGGAGCGGTTGTAGGGCCGCATCCATTGCTCGCCGCCCGCAGGATGCAGCGCGCGGGTGGCGGGCCGCGAGGCGACTTCGATCTTGATCACGTCCGCACCCATGTCTCCGAGCTGGCGGCCGGTCAGCGGCCCCGCCCAGTTGGCGGTGATCTCCAGCACGCGCAGGCCGTCGAGGGCAGGGCCACCCGCAGCACCGCTGGTTGTAGGCGCGTCGCGCGGTGGCAGGCTAACGCCGTCGGAGCTACCGAGTAGCGGGGCGGCGCTCGCGACCCTCGATGGTGTCTCGGAGAAGTTCCACGGCGGGCCGGGCACGCGCAGCTCACCGGCCGTCGGGTGCTGCACCGACCTCCACCAGCCGCGAGCCGCGAGCTGCGATGAGGCAGCGAGATCGGCGGCGGTGTTCACCGGCGTGACCGGCACACGCATCTCCTGCGCCGCGTGGTAGATCTCCTCCTTCGTGCGTCCGGCGGCGTACTCAGCGATCGAGGCGATCAGCTCCGGCATCGCCTCGCGGAACCCGGCGATCGTGGTGAAGCGTTCGTCGCCCAACAGGTCGGGTCGCCCGATCAGCGGGAACAGACCGGGGTCGGGACGCGGGAAGAAGTACACCTGCCCGTCAGCGCACGGCAGCATCTGCGTCGGCAGCCGCGATTGCACCTCACCCTCGTGCGTCCACCACGAGACCAGCCATGAATGGGCGTTCAGCAGCGACTCGAACGTCGAGACGTCGACGTGCTGGCCCTCGCCGCTGCGCCGGGAGTGCCAGTAGGCCAGCAACGCGCCGGTCGCGATCTGGGTGCCCGCGTGGAGCTGGCCCTGCTGGCCGGGCACCATCAGCGGGTGGCGGTCGGGGTCGCCCCCGAAGTACATGTACCCACCCATCGCGTAGTCGACGATCTCCGTCGTCACGCGCTGGGCGTACGGCCCCGTCTGTCCGAACGCGCTGTGCGAGACGTAGACCAGCGAAGGCTGTGCGGCGAGCAGGGTCGCGGCGTCGAGCCCCGTCCCCGCGAGTGCGCCGGGCCCACCCGACTCGATGAAGATGTCCGCCCCTACGACCAGCGAGAGCAGCGTCGCCCGCCCCTCGGCGCTGTCGAGGTCCGCGACCACGCTCTCCTTGCCCGCGTTCAGTGCGAGGTGCAGACCACCGAGTTCGAGATCGGGCGTATCAGTTGCGAAGGGGCCAAGCGCGCGCAGGCTATCGCCGCCGGGCGGCTCCACCTTGAGCACACGAGCACCGAGGTCCGCGAGCAGTCGCGAACCCCACGCTCCAGCCACCCCTTGTGACGCATCGGCGACCACGCACCCGGCCAGCAGGCCGGGCGCGCGATCAGCGGCGGGTGGCGGGGCCTCGGACGCGCTGGTCACCTCGCTATTGGCCCGGCGCTATTTGCCGGTGAAGTTCGCGGCGCGCTTCTCGCGGAACGCCGCCACAGCCTCGGTGTGGTCCTCCGTGTTGAAGTTCGCCGTCTCCAGCGAGAGCGAGAGCGGCAACACCAGGTTGGAGATCGACTTGATGTACTTGTTGATCGGCACTTTGGTGGCGACGATCGCCTGCGTTGGGCCATTGGCGAGCCGCGTCGCGACCTCCATCGCCTTATCCATCAGTTGATCGTCTTCGACGAGGAAGTTGACGAGGCCGATACGCTCCGCCTCCTCTGCCGGCAGGTGCTCACCGGTCATCAGGTAGTACTTGGCGCGATTGACGCCCATCAGCAGCGGCCAGATCACGCCGCCGCCGTCGCCGGCACCAATGCCCATGTTCACGTGCGTGTCGCCGAAGGTCGTGCCGTGCGAGGCGACGACCACATCAGCGAGCAGCGCGTACGTCGAGCCCAGTCCCAGCGCGTAGCCGTTCACAGCGCTGATCACCGGCTTCCGGCAGTCGAGCAGGTTGTCGACAATGTGGCGACCGCCATCCGGGTTGCCGGGCTCGCCGCCGCGTTCGCGGCTGGGTGAGAAGTCGCCGCCGGAACAGAATGCCCGGCCCGCGCCCGTGACAACGAGCGCTCGCACGTCGGGGTCGGCGTCGAAGTCGTTCGGCAGGCGCTCCATCTCGGTGTGCATGCGCCCGTTGACCGCGTTCAGGCGGTCTGGCCGGTTCAGTGTCGCGATCGCGACCGGCCCCTGCTTATCGATCAGGATGTGTTCGAAGTTGTCCTGGCTCAGCATCTCTACTACCTCCGCTGCGCGACGCACACTACGCAAACGCGGCGAAGGGGGGAAGGGCCAGCCGGGTAGCAACCCCGAATGTGTCCCCTACCAGGTGTCGATGTTGCGGCGCTTCTTCGTCCTCAGCCGCTGCGGCTCCGGCACGGATCGCATCGCGTTGCCGACCCAGCGACGAGTATCCGCCGGGTCGATCACGTCGTCCACCGCGAACGAGACACCGGCGTTCAGCGCCCCACCTCGCTGGTACGCGCGGTCGACGAGTTCTTCGTATCGCCGCGTGCGCTCGTCGACGTCCTCGATCTCGGCCAGTTCCTGCCGGAAGCCGAGCTTCACCTGACCTTCGAGGCCCATGCCGCCGAACTCAGCAGTCGGCCACGCGACGGTGAAGAGCGGTTGCTTGAAGCTGCCGCCCGCCATCGCCATCGCGCCCAAGCCGTAGGCCTTGCGCAGCACGATCGTGAACAGCGGCACCGTGATGTTGGCGCCGATCACGAAGACGCGGGAGCAGTGGCGCACGAGCGCGGTCTTCTCCACCTCCGGCCCGACCATCATCCCCGGCGTATCGCAGAGCACGAGGATCGGGATGTCGAAGGCGTCACAGAGCTGCATGAAGCGCGCCGCCTTGTCGGAGCCATCACTGTCAATCGCACCGCCGAGGTGCATCGGGTTATTCGCGATCACGCCGAGTGGCCGTCCGTCCACTCGCACTAAGGAGGTGATCATGCCGGGGCCGAAGAAGCGCCGGATCTCCAGCACCGAGTCGGTATCCGCGAACGTCTCGATCACGTCACGCATGTCGTAGACGCGCAGACGGTTCTCCGGAACGATATTGCGCAGCCGTCGCTGATCGGCGCTCTCCCACTCCTTGAGCGGGCCCTGGAAATAGGAGAGGTACTTCTTCCCGACTTGAACCGCCTCCGCTTCATCGGCTACGGGGATGTCGACGACGCCGTTCGGCACCTGCACGTCCATCGGGCCAACTTCCTCCGGCGTGAAGACGCCCAAGCCGCCACCCTCGATCATCGCCGGGCCGCCCATGCCGATGTTCGAGTTGGCCGTCGCAATGATCACGTCGCAGACGCCGAGGACCGCCGCGTTGCCCGCATAGCACCGACCCGACGTGATCCCGACCAGCGGGACGAGACCGCTGAGGCGGCTCATCGTCGCGAAGGTCGGAGTATCGAGGCCGCCTCCCCCGCCGCCGACGATGTCGCCGGTCTGAACGCTGCTGCCGCCGCGGCGGTTCCCGCCGGTGCCGGCGCGCCCGCCGCCACCTTCCGCGATGAAGACCACCGGACGCAGCGTCTTTTCGGCCTGTTCCAGCATGCGGTCGGTCTTGCGGTGGTTGCCCCCGCCCTGCGTCCCCGCCAGCACGGTGTAGTCGTATGACAGCACGGCGCAGCGCGCGATCTCGCCATCAAAAAGGTCGCCGTTGACCGTGCCGATGCCGGTGATCATGCCGTCCGTCGGGTACTTCTCGATCACCTCCTGCAGCGGCAGTCCGGTGCCGGAGGTGAGTACGAGCTGCCCCCACTCGACGAAGGTGCCTGGGTCGCAGATGTCATCGATGTTTTCGCGGGCCGTGCGCTGATCCCAGCGACGGCGCTTCTCGACGGCATCGGGACGCGCGGCATCGAGAGTGATGTCGTGACGCCCAATCACCTCGGCGACGTCCTGGCGAACCTTGTCCAGGTTCTCGGCCTCGCCCGCATCATCAGCAGCGAGATCGACGTCGCTCGCGTCGATCAGCGTGAGGATGTGGCCCTTAAAGACTGCGTCGCCAACCGCAACGGTGATGCCACGGACCACGCCGGCGGTGCTGGCCTCGATCACGTGCTCCATCTTCATCGCTTCCATGACGAAGAGTTGCTGACCGCGGCGTACGAGCTCGCCCTCTTCGACGTCGATGCTGACGAGCGTCCCCTGCATCGGGGCGGGCACATCAATCGTACCATCGGTGCTCTCCGACTCGCTCCCGCTGGGTGCGCCGACAAACCGCATGCCTGCTGCGGCGGCTCCGGCGCGGTCGGTCGCCGGCGACCGACCGTGGGCGATCACGGAGAGTGGGTCGGTGGCGTCGACCTTCACACCGGCGAGGTCGCCAGCACCCTCCGCCTCTGGCTTCGCCTGCTCGAAAAACAGCCGCTGATGCTGTGTGCCCTCGGCCGCCGCGAGCTCCGCGATGTGGTCGTCGACGAAGCGTGTGTAGACGTTGTTCGCGATGAAGTCCGGATGCTGGAGCAACGTCTGGAGGAACGGGATGTTCGTCGCCACGCCCTCGATCCGGAACTCGCAGAGCGCGCGGTAGGTGCGAGTCACTGCGTCGGCGAAGTCGTTCGAGGCGGAATGCCCGATCAGCTTCGCGAGCAGAGAGTCGAAGCTAACGCTGGTGCGATAGCCCGCGTAGCCAAAGGAGTCGGTGCGGATGCCGGGGCCGGAGGGGGCCTCGAAGGTGGTGATCAGGCCGCCGGCGGGCCGCGTCGTGCCGTCCGGCAGCATCGTTTCCATGTTGATGCGCGCCTGGATCGCGTAGCCACGCGGCGACGGCACCTCGTCCTGCGTGAGGCCGAGGTCAGGCAGCGAGCGCCCCGCCGCCAGCTCCAGTTGCAGTTTCACGATGTCGACGCCCGTCACCTCCTCGGTGACGGTGTGCTCCACCTGCAGGCGGGCGTTCGACTCGATGAACGCGTAGTTCGTCGGGTCCTCCGCAGAGGCGTCGCCGAGGAATTCGAAGGTACCGACGCTGTGGTAGCCGGCCTTCTCCGCCAGCCGCACGGCGTCGGCGGTGAGCTGGTCGCGAAGCGCGGGCAAGAGCGTGGGACTGGGCGCGATCTCGACCACCTTCTGGTGGCGGCGCTGGATGCTGCACTCGCGCTCGCCGAGGTGGATCACGTTGCCGTCCGCGTCCCCGGCGATCTGCACCTCGATGTGGCGCGCACGCAGCATCAGCTGTTCCACGTAGACATCGCCGATGCCGAAGGCCTGCTGCGCCTCCGACTGGCAGCGCGCGTAGGACTCGTCGACCTCCTCGGCGCTCTCGACCACGCGCATGCCGCGGCCACCGCCGCCGCCCACGGCCTTGATCAGCATCGGGTTGCCGTTCAGCGAGGTGAAGAACTCGTGCGTCTGTTCAAGCGTCGTTGCGCCCTCGGTCCCGGCCATCACCGGCACGCCGAGGCCCTCTGCGAGCGTCCGCGCCTGTCCCTTGTCGCCAAACAGCTCCAGCGAGTCCGGCGACGGGCCGACGAAGGTGATGCCCGCCTCGGCACAGCGACGCGCGAAGTTCGCGTTCTCCGCGAGGAAGCCATAGCCGGGGTGGATCGAGTCGCAGCCGGCGTCCTTCGCCACGGCGATCAACTGGTCGATGTCGAGGTAGGCCATCGCCCCTCGGCCGGTCAGCATCCGCGCCTCGTCGGCCTTGCGAATGTGCAGCGACTCGGCGTCGTCCTCGGAGTAGACCGCGACGGTGTGCATCCCCATCTCCGCGGCGGAGCGCAGGATGCGGATGGCGATCTCGCCACGATTGGCGACCAGCAGACTCGTCAGACTCATAGGACTTCTCTCAGACTCGGGCGTGTTCAGGCCAGCAGTGATTCCAGATTCAAACGGCGCGGTGCAGTGTCACGAAGCCTGCAGCCAACCGCCAACCAACCCGACCGCCGATCGACGCCGCGACGATCAGTCCGCGAAGTGCGGCATCACCTCGGCGGCGATCAGCTCCATCTGCCTCAGCACCTTCTTGTGGTCCATCCCCGGGGGGACGCGCATGATCGTGCCGTCGATTGGCGTCTCCGCCTGGCGCTGGCGGAACATCTCCACGATCTCGCCGGGATCGCCGACGAAGAGCATCGTGCCGGCACGCTCGCGCATCTCCTCGGGCGTCGCAGGCGGCTCGCCGGTCAGAGGGTGGCCGTCTGCTTCCGCAGCCTCCGCGCCCCAGCGGGCGTAGTTGGAGGAGGAATAGAAGAGATGCTCACGCGCCTCCTGCCACGCCTGCTCCGAGTCTTCGGCACACCAGAAGTCGCGGCTGTCGAAGACAGGGATCGAGCGCGGGTCGCGACCGTTGCGCTTCATCGCCTCCTCGTACGCTCGGTACGAGGAGACTGCGCCGACGTAGTGGAAGCCATCGGCCATTTTCGCGACGCGCTCGATCGCGCTGCCGCGCGATGCGCCGAGCCAGATCGGCGGGTGCGGCTGCTGGATTGGCTTCGGCTGCACCGCGACGCCGGTGAGGTTGTAGCGCTTGCCGTGGAAGTCGAAGCGATCCTCCGTCCATGCACGGCGGATGATCTCCACGCCTTCGTCCATCAGCGAGGGCCGGAAGCGACGGTTCACGCCAAAGGTGCCGTATTCGTGTGGCACATAGCCGACGGCCATCCCGAGGATGAAGCGTCCGCCCGAAATCACGTCGACGACGGCGGCGTCCTCGGCGACCCGCACCGGGTTGTGCATCGGCAGCAGCAACAGCCGCGTCCCGATCGTGACCGTCTTCGTGCGCGCGGCCACTGCCGCGGCCGCGACAAGCGTCGAGGGGCAGTAGCCGTCCTCGACGCTGTGGTGTTCCGACATCCAGACGCTGTCGAAGCCCAGCTCTTCTGCGGCCTGCACCTGCTCCAACATCTCCGCGTAGACCTGGTCCCACGGCTTCTCCCACTCGCGGGGGTTACGAATCGAAAACAGGAAACCAAACTTCAACGCCATAGCGTCACCCTTCTCGGACGGACGTGCGCGTCGAAACACCCGATGCGGACGGTCGTCGTGCCGGCCAGTCTAGATCGTATCAGTCGAGTTGGCGGAGGCGCGGGACGAATATCCAGACGCAAACGGTGATGAAGAGCAGGATCACCGCCATGCCACCGATCGCGACCTGCGGCCCGAAGGCCGCCGCCAGCATCCCGGCGATGAAGGTGGAGAGCGAGACGAAGCCCATCTCCATCATGAATACGCTCATCACCCGGCCGCGATAATTGTCATCCACGTACGTCTGGAGCAAGACGCTGTTCAGCGACATGCGGAACGTCTGGCCAATACTGATCACGACCATGATCGGCGCCGTGATAATCAACGCTGTCGAGAGCGAGAATCCGAGCAGCGCGACACCCATCACGAACGCCCCGGCAAGCATCACCTTGCCGCGATGGTGCGTCGGCATCGCGGCGATCACGACGATCGCAGCGACCGCACCGCTTCCGGCGATGCTCTGCAACATGCCAAGCGTGCCCGGTCCACCGCCCAGAATTTCGATCACGTAGCCCGGCAGCATCATCTGGTACGGCATCGAGACCAGCACGATCACCATGTTCACTAGTAGCAACGTCCCGATCACGGGCTCGCGGATCGAGTACTTGAAGCCGTCGATCATGTCGGCGAACGGGGATCCTCGCTTGACCTGCCTGACAGACCCTAGGCCCATCGGCGCGCCGCGCTCGGGCTCGACCCAGCCCGGCTCCGGCGGCGGCGGCTCAGTGTTCTCGACGTGGGGGACACGGAGGTAGGCGACGACGGCGAAAGCGTACATGCTGGCCATCGCGAAGTAGACCCATTCGGCGCCCGTGAACGCGAGCATCAGCCCGCCAGCCGCCGGGCCCGCCATGCGCATGACGTTCATCACGCCCATGCCAAGCGCCTGCGCGTTCTGGATGCGGCTCATGCCGACGAGACCCGGGAGCATCGCCTGCCGCGCCGGCATCATCATCGACATCATCGAGCCTTGCAGGAATGAGCTGATCAGCAGGTGTTCGAACCTGAGCTGGTCGAACAACAGCATGAACCCGACCCACAGCGCGACGAGCGCCGAGAGTCCCTGCCCGAACTGGATCAGGTACTTCTTCGGCATGCGATCCGCGAGCACGCCGCCGACGAGCGAGAGCACGATGCCGGGAGCCGAACGCGCGAGCGCCACAATGCCGAGTGCGGCGAACGAGCCGGTCAGCGTGAACACCAGGTAGCCGTTCACGACCATCTGCATGTTCATCGCGCCCCATGTACCGAACTGAGCGATGAAGTACCAGCGGAACGACGGCACCTTGAACGAGCTGAGCATGCGCGCCTTCGCGCCGCCACCACCCTCGACGGCGGGTGCCGCAACAGGAGGTGCGCCTCGCGCGGGGGTCGCAGCGACTGCTGTTACCGTCGCGACCGCAGAGTCCGCGACCGCGACCGCAACGACACCATTGCCGTTAAGGTCGCTCGGCGCGCCGTAGACACGAGCGGCGAGGTTGTAGCGGGCGGCACGGCCGCTGCCGTTGCCCGCGCCATTGGTGCGGCGACTGCCGCCGTTGGATGCGTCTCCGTTTCCGTAGACGCGAGCAGCGAGGTTGTAGGGGCGCTCCGGGACGGCGTTATCTGCGCCGTTGCCTTGGGTGCCGTTCCCGTTCGCTTCCGCATCGCGGGCCGGGGCCTCGACCGGTCGACCGTTCGTCGCGGCCTCCCCGTAGATGCGCGCGGCGAGGTTGTACTCGCCCTCAGGCTCGATCTCAGGCTTTGGAGGCTCGGCGGTAGTCATGTACTCAGGCTATGACGTTCACGGTAGGGTCATATACTAGTCGTATCTGACCGCACACGCCAACAGGGCGCTCCCGCACTGCCAGAGACGGCTAAGCTAGCTTCCGGGGAGCTTCCACTGCACGAGCGTGTACGGCTCATCGACACCTTCGCCGACTGCGTGATCCTCGAAGACGGCTTCCACGTCCGCGCCGATCACGACCTCCTGCTCAGGGTCGCCCAGCAGATTGCCGACCATGCGGATATTGCCCGCCTGTGCCAGCTCAATCAGCACGACGATGTACGGCAAGCCCTGCTGTAGCGCCGGGTGCACGGGGTACCACGCCCGCTCCCACGAGAAGATCGTGCCGCGAGGCTCGATCTCGACCCAGCCCATGTCGAACGAGAGGCAGTTGTGGCACAGCCACTCCGGCCCCCACTGGTACGTCTGGCACTCGGTGCAGCGCTGCACGAGCAGTTCATGGCGCTGAACGGCCTCCCAGAACGGGGCTTCGAGCCCATCGACGTTCGCGGCGGGCGCGGGCATGCCTTCCGGCAGGTAGTACTTCTGGTCTGAGTTGGTAGAAGCAGCCATCGCTAGCTCCCCTCCCCTGTGTCGCGCGCCAAGATCAGGTCGCTCACGGGCTGCACCATCGGCCCCGATCCGACCATGGAGATGTTCACGTCCGGCACCTGGGCGGTGGACTGACCTCGTACCTGTCGAACGGCCTCGATGATCAGCTCCAGCCCGTGCATGTAGCACTCAGCGAGGTTGCCGCCGCTGGTGTTCAGCGGCATCTTGCCGCCCGGCGCGGAGAGGTTCTCAAGCGTGAACAGCTCGTTCGCCTCGTCCGGCTCGCAGAAGCCGTGCTCGACGATGCTCATCAGCACCCCGCCGGTGAAGTTTTCGTAGCTCTGCAGCACGTCGACGTCATCGACGGTGACCTGCGCGTGCTCGTAGAGCCGAGGCACCAGCGTCTTGAAATTCGATGTCGGGTAGTCCGGCGCGTTGTGCGCCGTCGCACCCTGCCGGTAGTCCGAACCCTGCATCGCCGCCAGCACGTACGCCGGCGTCTGCTTGAGGTCGCGTGCTCGCTCTGCCGAGGCGATCACCATGGCGGCCGCGCCATCGTTCTCCATGCAGCAGTCGAAGAGGTGGAATGGCTCCACGATCCAGCGCGAGTTGTCGTAGATCTCCTCCGTCAGCTCACGGCCGTGCATCACGGCGCGCGGGTTGCTCTGCGCGTGCTTGTAGCTGGCAAGCGAGATCGCTCGTAGCGCCTCTTGCTTCGTGCCGTGCTCGTACATGAAGCGGTGGACGCGCATCGCGAAGCTCTGCGCGGGGGACATCAGCCCGTACGGCGCGGTGAACGCCCCGCCGCCACGCACGACGTTGCCGCCGCCAGCCTGCCCGAAGCGACCGAACTGCCCCTGTGCCAGCGAGCGGTAGACGACCACGGTGTCGGCGTAGCCCGCGACGATTGCCGCGCAGGCGTTGGCGACAGCACCGGACCCACCGCCCCCTCCGCCGCCCCAGAACATGTTGGAGAACTTCAGCTCCGGCAGGCCGAGCGCAGTCGCCAGCCTGTTCGGGTCGTTGCGGTCGTTGCTGTATGAGGCGAAGCCATCGATGTCGGTGACAGCGATGCCGGCATCGTCGGCAGCCTTGATGATCGCTTCGAGCGCCATCCTGAACTCGGGGTCGGGAGTCGTCCCGTGCTTGTAGTAGGTGGTCTCGGCGACCCCCGCGATCGCTACCTTGCCTCTGATCGTGCGCTCGTCGCTGTACGCCATCGCGTACTCCCCTCGCCTACCTGGTCACGCGGGCCATCTTGCCGACCGCGCGGCGAAGCCTCAACTCAGCGCCCCCGCGACCACGTGTGCCGCGATCGCATCGGGCGAGAGCCCGAGCAGTTCACTCAGCACGTACGCGGTGTGTTCGCCGAGCGCCGGGCCCGCCCGGTGCAACTTCGCCGGCGTCTCCGAGAAGTGCGTGACCGGGCCGTCATACGGCGTCGGCCCCATCACGCTGTGGTCGAGCGTGACGAAGAATTCGCGGTGTGCCAGCTGCGCATCGGCGTAGAGATCCGAGGGCCGCAGCACCGCCGAGGCCGGCACGCCAGCGGCGCAGAGTTGCTCGGCGATCGCCCCCGCCTCGCGGTCCGCGCACCACTCGCTGATCGCACGGTCGATCGCCGCCTGCTCCGCGCGGCGAGCATCGATGTCGTCGAACTTCGCGCCCTCGAAGGCGGCGAGGCCCGAGACCAGCGAGCGCAGTGCCTGCCACTGCAGCGTGTTCTCGACGGCAATCGCGACGTAGCGCTCGGTGCCTGCGGCGCGATAGACGCCGTGCGGGCTCTCGGTAAGCGAGGAGTGCCCGGAGGCTGGCGCGACGCGACCGTTCACCGTGTAGTCGAGCATCAGCGGCTCCATGAAGTGGATCGCCGCCTCCACCTGGCTGAGGTCGATGTACTGGCCCAGCCCACTGCGGTCGCGTTCGTAGAGCGCCGCCGCCATCGCCGCCACGCCATAGCGAGGGGCGATGAAGTCCGTGTACGCCCCCCATGGGCCCGCGGGCGGGCGGTCCGGCCAGCCGGTGATGCCATGCAGCCCGGCCAGCGCCGCACCCTGCGTGCCGAACCCCCCGTAGGTACGTTCCGGCCCTGTCTGTCCGCGCAGACAAGAGCTGAGCATGATCAGCTCCGGCCGACCCTCGCTGATCGTCTCCCAGTCGAGGCCCAGCTTCTTCATCGTGCCCGGCGTGAAACTCTCGGCAACGACATCCGCCCACCCGATCAACTCGCGTGCGACCTCGTACCCACCCTCGGTAGCGAGGTTGAGGGAAATCCCGGACTTCGAGCTGTTGAAGTTGGCCATGAACTGCGCGTGATTGATGTGCGGCTCACTGTCCTTGTACGGTGGCGCGTTCCTCAGCACATCGACGCGCGTCGATGACTCGACGTGCACGACCTCCGCACCGTGGTCGGCCAGCGCCTTGACGATCAGCGGACCGACCCCGACCCACGTGAAGTCGGCGACCTTCAACCCGTCGAACGTCTGCGGGCGCTTGCCGCTCACACGCAGCGAGGCGCCCTCGTGCGGCTGATCGAGCAGCGCACGGCCCTCGTCGAGTGCTGGGGCGCCGCTGCGCATATCGACCGGTGTCCGTGAGAGACGGGCGAAGAGCCCCGGGTGGTGGCGGCCATCGACCGTGCGCCAGTAGTCGCGCGCCTCCAGCTGGTGGTCGTCCGCGATGTCCTTCGCCGTGAAGATCGGGGCGACGAGCAGCGAGTGCTCCACGGCGTACTGCTGGAGCTCGCGCTTGGTCTTCCCAGTGATGAAGCTGGCGCCAAAGGCGAAGGCATCGTTGTACTGCTCAGCCGTGAGCGCCCCGGTCTGAATCATCAACTGCCAGTCCTCGACCTCGATCTCATGCAACTCGCCGGGAAGCTCGCCCTCCTGCTCGGCCCAGTCGAGGACGCCGGCCAGCGCCGCGCCGCGGGCGGGGTTAATGAAGGTGACACCGTCCGCGCACTCGATCAGCGAGATCATCGTCACGCCGGGGACGCGCTGCACCGGGGGGCCGGCGCGGTCGTCGCCCTTGCCCGGCGGGTCGCGGTGCTCGTTCGGTGGGTAGCCGGTCGCGTTCATCAGCGTCCACACCACCGCCGCCTGCATCGAGACATCGAGGTGCTGACCGAGCCCCGAGTGCTGGCGTTCGTTGAGGGCGATCAGCGCATCGGCTGCCGCCTGCACCCCGGCGTGGAACGCAGCCTGGGGGTAGCCAACCGGCACCGGCGGCCGGTCGCCATCGCCCTGCAACGAGAGCAGACCGCCGGCCGCCTCCAATGTCAGCTCTGTCGCCGGTCGCTCGACCAGCGGCCCATCCTGCCCCCACGGCGTGACCGAGACGTAGATTAGGGCGGGATTCAGTTCGTGCACGTCGTCGTAGCCGAGGCCCAGCGCATCCAGCGCCCCCGGGTCGCCCGACTCCACGAAAAGATCAGCGCCCGCGAGCAGCGCCCGCAGACGTCCGCCGTCGGCCTCGGTGGTGATATCAAGCACCACGCTGCGCTTGCCGAGCGCCACCGACGCCCAGTACAGCGAGCCGTCGGAATCCTGTTCTCGCCCGTCCTCGAACGGTGGCCTGTGGCGGGATGGCGAACCGCCGGGCGGTTCGATGCGCAGCACCTCCGCGCCCAGGTCGGCGAGCACCCGTCCCGCCAGTTCGGCGCGCGCATCGGCGAGGTCGATCACGCGGATGCCGTCGAGCGGGCCGGGGGCGGCGGCTTCGGTCATGGCGCGGAGCATACACGCGCCGAACCTCGGTCGAGGAGATCGACTGGCCACGACGCGATATCATTTGTGCACCCCGGGGGACGCATCAGGCTGGGACGGTTCGCGCCGGACGGGCTAGACAGGTGATGTCCTTCCTGCGCGTCCCGACAATCGCCCCCGGAATGCTCGCAGCCACGCTCATTGCCTGCGGAGGCGAGAACGAGGCCGCTCCGACGCCCGCCACATCGATACCCTCCGCGACCGCTGCAGCCTCGACGCCATCACCCACGTCGTGGCCCACGCCGGTCGCCGCGACCGCAAACACGGCCCCGGTCGAGCGGGAGGTACTGAAGGAGCTGCGCGATCTCGCCGCCGCCTTCCGGCTGGCTGTGATGTGGGGAAACGGCAAGTTCGGGGTCGACTACGACGGACCGAACGACATCACGATCGACGCGCAGGACCGCGTCTACGTCACCGAGATTCGGGCCGCCCGTTTCCGCCAGTTCTCGCCAGATGGCGAACTGCTGATGGAGGTCGGTAGCGAGGGCTCCCGGCCCTCGCAGTTCTCCCAGCCGATCGGCATCGCTGTCGATGCGGAAGGCTCGATCTTCGTCTCGGAGGCGGGGAACAGTCGGGTCCAGCGCTTCACACCGGACGGCGAGTTCGACATCGAATGGGGCGGTGTCGGCACCGGGCCCGGTCAGTTCCTCTCCGCGATGGAGATCGCGATCAACGACGCCGGCGAAGTCTTCGTCGCCGACCTCGGCAATCACCGCATTCAGGTGTTCAATCGCGACGGTGAGTTTCAATGAAGCTTTGGCGAGTCCGGAGGCTCGCCGGGGCAGCTCTTCAACCCGCTCGGCCTGCAGATCGGACCGCAGGGCAACGTCTGGGTCGTCGACTACGGCAACAACCGCGTGCAGACATTTACCGTCACCGGTAAGCTGGTGCGCGTCTTCGACAATGTCGGCGCCGGCCCTCAGATCATCTCGGTGAACGCAGACGGCCCCTTCTTCGTCTCGACACCGGGGGTCAACCAGGTACGCACTTCTCGCCGGATGGCGAGTTTGTCGGCTATCTCGGACTCGGTATCAGCCCGCTCGACTCAATGAGACTGCTCGAACAAGAGCGCTCGGCCCTCTCCCCACTCGCGGAGCTCGCTGAACCTCATGGCACGGCGACCGACAGTATCGGTGCGATGTACCTCGCAGACACGCAGAACAACGTTGTGCGAAAGTTCATCCCGGTGGAGGTCGCTGACTAGCACCCTCCCGTAGCGGAGTGAGCGAACATGACTGATCTCCCGACGGGGTTTCGCGCGGGCTTCGCCCTGCCCCAGGTCTTCCCGGACGGCGCGATCGATATCGCCGTGATCCGCGAGATCGCGGTCGAGGCCGAAGCCGCGGGCACGACAGCCTCTGGACGCAAGAGCAACTGGTCGGCAAGGCGCAGAGCCTCGAGCCGGTCGCCTTGCTCTCGTACGTCGCGGGCGTCACGACCACCGCCCGCCTCGGCGTCTCGGTCCTCGTACTGCCGGTACGCGACCCGGTGACGCTCGCGAAGTCGCTCGCCTCGCTCGATGTGCTGAGCGGCGGGCGGCTGATTGCGGGCGTTGGGCTGGGCGGCAACTGGGACAGCGAGGCGTTCGGCATCCCGCCGGAACGACGGGTGCGCCGCTTCCTCGACGTGCTGCTGGCGATCGACGCGCTCTGGCAACAGAAAGATCCGCGGTTCGAGGGCGAATTCTTCCAGCTACGCGAGACGCAGATGCACCCCAAGCCACTCCAGCAGCCGCGACCGCCGATCTGGTTCGGTGCCCGCGCCGAAGCGGCGCTCCGCCGTGCCGTGCGCCATGGCGACGGCTGGATGGGGCCCGGCTCCTCCAGCTCCGAGGCGTTCCGTGACGGCGTCGTTTCCGTGCGCGAAGCGCTGGAGCAGGCCGACCGAGACCCCGCGACATTCGCGATCTCGAAACGCGTCTACCTGGGGATCGACGGCGACGCTGATCGCGCGGAGCGGCGGCTGGGCGGCTGGTTCGCACACAACTACCACAACGCCGATATGGCGACAGCGGTCTCGATCTGGGGCCCCGCCGAGCACTGCTACGAACGCATCGACGAGCTGATCGACGCGGGCGCGCAGCACCTGCTGATGAACCCGGTCTTCGACTACAGCGAGCACATCGAGGCGTTGCAGCGCTACACCGGAGCTGTCTGTGCTGACTGAGCTCGCGGCGGGCGTCTTTGTGCTGCAGGTCGATGGTCCGATTCCCGTCAACGCCGGGATCGTGATCGGCGACGAGCATGTCTCAGTGATCGACAGCGGGACGATCGAGGCGGACGCACGGCTGATCCTCGACGCCGTCGCACGGGTGACGGACCTGCCGGTGCGATACGTGGTGAACACCCACCACCACGGCGACCACTCCTTCGGCAACTGGTGGTTCCTGCCCACGCTCATCGTCGGGCACGAACGCTGTCGCGTGCGGCTGGTCGGCGAGGCCGGCACGAGCCACCGCGACGGCTTCGCGCGGATGTTGCCGATGGTGGCCGAGCAGCTACGAGCCGTGCAGGTGACCCCGCCGGAAGTCACCTTCGAGGAGCGACTGCTGCTGCACCTCGGTCGCGTCTCACTGCGCCTCGACTACTTCGGACGGGCGCACACTGACAACGACATCGCGATCGCGGTGCAGGAACGCGACATCGTCTTCGCCGGTGACCTGATCGAGCAGTCCGCGCCACCCGTCGCGTTCGAGGCGTTCACCGCCGACTGGGGTCCGACGTTGCGCCGCCTCGAAGCCGTGCCGGAAGCGCGCTTCGTACCGGGCCACGGTGTCGCCGTCGATCGTGCCTTCGTGGCGATGCAGGCACAGGCGTTCGAGCAGGTCACTGCGGCCTGTGCTACTACCGACTCGCCCGACGCCGCGTTCGCGTCGCTGCCTGCCGAGGCTCGCGCCGCGCTGGGCCAGCAGGCACGCACCGCCGTCGATCGGTACTACGCGACCGTCGACGCCTGACGCAGTCGCGAGGTGCCGATCAGTCGTCGGTGTCGGTGACCCTCGGCAGCACTTTCTCCTTGAAGTCGCGGACCGAGCGCTGAATCTGTTCGCTGGCGACGAGGCCGTTGTACAGCCACTGGAAGATCCACTTCACCGGCGTGTGCTCCATCAGCCGCTCCATCGCGCGCGTGACGGTATCGACGGTGCCGACAAGCAGTGAGCCCTGCTCGATCTGCTCCTCCGGTGTCGCCAACCGGTCGCCGCCGGACTCGCGCAACGCTTCACCGAAACCGAACGGTGCGAACTAGGCCGCGCCGACGAAGGCGCCGCTGCGACGCCAAATCGCCATCGCCTCCTCGTCGGTGTCGGCGATCACGACATCGCGCAGCAAGCCAAGCCCCTCGCCGGGCTCAAGGTCGCAGCCGTGCTTCGCCGTCTCATCCTGGTAGACCTCGAACAGTTCGTGCTGAAGCGAGAGCCGCATCGGCGGCAGGATCGCCGTCACCTCCTCGCGGGCGCACCAGCTGATCGTGCGCTCGCTGGACACGAAGGGCTGGAAGATCGGCGGGTGCGGCTTCTGCAGCGGCTTCGGCACAACCCCGACCTGCTGCACGATGTTGTCCTCGCTCACGCCCGTGCCCCACTGGCGCGTGGCGTCGACATCCCACGGCGTGCCTTCCGGAGGGATCTGCCAGAACTTGCCCTTGTATTCAAGCATGTCCTCAGTCCACGCCTTCTTGATGATCTGGAAGTGCTCCTCGAAGGCCTCGCGGTTGGCCTCGTCGATCGCGTCGTGCTGGTTCGGGGTCGCGCCGTGAATGCCGTGCAGTTGCTGCGCCATCGTGTCGACCCAGCGTCGCTGGTAGCCGCGGGCGAAGCCGGCGTGGGCGCGGCCGCCGGTCATGTGGTCGAGCATCGCGATGTCTTCCGCGACGCGAATCGGGTTCTGCGACGGCAGCACTAGACCGAGCTGACCGACGGCGATGCGATGCGTGTTGAGGCCGATGTAGAGGTCCAGCATCACCGGGTTATTCGAAAGCTCGAAGCCTTCGACGTGGAAGTGATGCTCCGTGAACGCCACCGAGGCGTAGCCGAGTTCGTCGGCAAGCTGCGTCTGCTCCTTCAGCTCCTTGAGCATCTGCTGGTACAGCTCAGGCCGCAGCCTGGCCATCCCCTGCTCGATGTCGTCGCGCGTCCCGACCGACGGGAGGTAGAAGAGACTGGCCTGCATGCGGGCCCCCTGACGCGCGCGCGATGCCGGACGGCGACCCCCGTGACAAACGACCCGGATGCGGCGAGCGGCGAAGGGGATTCGCGATACACTGGGGGCAGTGGTTCACCTTCGCCCTCGACAGCTACGACTCGCGATCTTCGCGCTAACGCCGATCGTCGCGCTTACCGTCGCCTGCTTGAGCGGCGATGACGGTAGCAGCACGATACCGGCTGCCTCTGCGGCTGCTGCGACTGCGACGGACGAACAGACGGGAGAGCGCGTGGCAACAGATGGCGACCAAGTCACAGTCCATTACCGCGGCACGCTCGACAACGGCCAGGAGTTCGACTCCTCGGTCGGCCGCGACCCGCTCGGCTTCGTCGTCGGCTCGGGGCAGATGATCGCCGGCTTCGACGCCGCCGTACATGGCCTCGCCGTCGGCGACACCGTAACCGTGCGCATCGAATCAGCCGACGCGTACGGCGACGGGCGCGACGACCTAGTCTTCGAGGTCCCGATCGAAGAGGCGCCAGGTGGCGTCGCCGTCGGCGATGGCCTCCAGCTCTCGAACGGCGCCCGCGCCGTGGTGGTCGAGGTGACCGAGACTACCGTGACAATCGACGCCAACCACCGCCTGGCAGGCGAGGCGCTGACCTTCAAGATCGAGATGGTCTCGATCAAGTAGCTCCTCGCTTCGCGCACAGTCGTTATGATGCGGACGCGCGACGGTAGCGATGAGAGCGAGCGTGAACGATGGCCACAGCCAACTACCCGGTGATCGAGATCGGCGGATCGGCGTTCGACCGAGGCGTCCAGCACGGTGAGCAAGCCCGCCACCGCCTCGCTGCCAGCATCGGCATCTATCAGGAGCGGTTCGCTCGCACTGCCGGCCTCGAATGGGACGCTGCGGTCGAGCACGGCCGCGGCTTCGGCAAGTCGATCGAGGAACTCGACCCGCTGATCTTCGAGGAGATGCGCGGCATCGCCACCGGGTCGGGATTCACAATCGACGAGATCGTCGCAATTAACTGCCGCACGGAGATCCTCTTCGGCGCTCGCAACCACGACAAGGGCGTCGCGCACGAGGACGCGCACGAGTGCACCACCATCGGCGTGCCACCGAACGGCGCGGCTGAGGGCAAGACGCTACTCGGTAAGAACTGGGACTGGATCGACGCCTGCCAGGACTCCGTGATCATCGCCCGGGCAGAGGTCGATGAGGGACCGAACTTCGTGATGGTCGTGGAGGCCGGCATGGTCGGCCGCGACGGGCTGAACGAGGATGGCGTCGGCGTCACAGGCAATCTGCTGAACTCCACCAAGGACGGCAATACATCCGGCATCCCCGTGCCGATCGTGCGCAGGCGGGTCTTCAACAGCCGCAGCCTCGACATGGCCCTGCGCGCGGTGCTGGATGCCAATCGGGCCGCATCGACGAACTACGTGATCGCGCACGAATCCGGCGTGATTATCAACTTCGAGGCGTCGCCGGAGCAGGTCTACCCGGTCTACCCGGAGAACGACCTGCTGACGCACTCCAACCACTTCACGGCGGTCGCGGCGCAGGTGCAGGGCATCGACTGCGCGACCGGCGGCGACACGTTCTACCGCAACCAGCGAGCGCGTGACCTGCTGGCAGCGAAGACCGGCGGGCTCACGGTCGCCGATGTGCAGGAGGCGCTGCGTGACCACGCCGGCTACCCGCTCTCGATCTGCCGCCATGTCGATGCAGAGCGAGGGAACAGCGGAACGGCGAGCATCGCGTCGATCGTGATGGACGTGGCGGCACGCACCGTCTATGTCGCCAGCGGCCCCCCCTGCACCTACGAGTACCAGGCCGTGACTGTTCCCGGCACGGTGCCAGCAGCAGTGACACCGGAGCCTCGGCCAGTCGGGGTCTAGGTGAACCTTCAGCCAGGGCAGTGGCCGGACGGCGCGAAGTGCATCGTCGCGATCACGATCGACTGGGACGGCCATAGCCTCGAGGTCGGTCGTGGCCTCGAACCGGTCGGCATCCGCGCCGCCGGCGGCTACTCGGCCCGGCGCGGCGTGCGACGCATGCTCGATATGTTCGAGCGCCATGAGATCGCCGCCACCTTCTTCGTCCCCGGCTACGACGCCGAGAGACACGCCGAGGGCGTACGCGAGCTGATCGACGCCGGTCACGAGGTCAGCACGCATGGCTACACGCACGAGTCCGACGTACTGGAGCGCGACCAGGAGCGAGAGCTGCTCGAACGCTCGCACCGCATCCTCGCAGCGGTAACGGGCACCGCCCCGATCGGCTGGCGCAGCCCCAGCGGCCGCAAGACCCACTGGACGACCTCCGTGCTGCGCGACCTCGGCTACCGCTACGAGAGCAGTGACAAGGACTACGAGCGCCCTTACCCCGTCGTCGTCGAAGGCGAACCATCGACGCAGATGATCGAGTTCCCGAATAACACGATCGGGCCGGGCCTCGACGACGCTCCGCTCTGGGCTCAGGGCGTCGCCCCGCACGAGGTGCTGGAACTGTGGAAGGCTGAGTTCGAGGCGATCTACGAGGACGGCGGCTACTTCATGCTCACCTACCACCCGCGGGCCGGCTTCGGCACGGGGCCCCCGAGTCGCGCGCACGTCGTCGATCAGCTGGTAACGCACATCAAGGGCTTCGACGGCATCCACTTCACCCGCCTCGGCGACCTCGCAGAGTGGTGTCTCGACCCGCAGCACGGCTTCGTCGACCCACCGATCCGCATCGGCGGTCGCGTATGACCTCGACCGCCGCCGCGACGAATATCGAGTGGCCCGACGGCTCGAAGGCGGCGGCGACGATCACCGTCAACTTCGACGGCGAGAGCGTGGAGCGCACCGCCACCCCGGACGACCCGCAGTGGGGGCGCTTCAGCTACGGCCGCTACGGCGCGCAGGTCGGCGTCCACCGCCTGTTGGACCTCTTCGAGCAGCGCGGCGTCACCGCGACGTTCTTCATCCCGGCATGGGACGCCGAACGCCACCCCGAGGTGAGCGAGCGGATCGCAGCTGCCGGGCACGAGGTCGCGGGCCATGGCTATTTCCACGAAGACTTCAGCGAACTGACCGTCGCGCATCAGCAGGACGTGCTCGAACGCAGTGAGCAGACCTTCGAGCGTGTCTTCGGCGCTCGCCCGACCGGCTGGCGTGCCCCCGATGGCCTGATGTCGAGTGCGACGCGCTCGCTGCTGGCTGCGCGTGGGTACCAGTACGAGAGCAGCTTCCCGGACGACGACGTGCCGTATGTCGTCGCGAACGAGGACGGTGAGCGGCTGGTGGAACTGCCGGTCTTCGCAGGTGCCAGCGATCAGCTCTTCTACCGCGCGCACCGACTGCCGGGCGTGGTCGCGCAGGCCTGGCGCGACGAGTTCGCGGCCGTCTCAGGCGTCGGCGGGCTGTTCGTGCCCACGATCCACCCGCGAGGTGACTTCGGCTCCGGCCGCAGCGTACGCATCAAGTCCGTCGAGGCGCTGCTCGACGCAATCGCCGAGCGCGATGACGTCTGGCTCGCGACATGCAGCGAGGTCGCGGCATACGCGCTCGCGCAGTCCGAGGGCGAACCGCTCCCCGCCTGAGCGTGCCACTGGGGCGAGCTAGCGCTCGTGCGACTCGTTGACCAATTCTTGCTCGCGGCCGTAGCGCACGAGGTTGTCGAGGAACATCTCCGCCGCACGACCGTCCGTGCCCGCCGAGACCGCCGAGTTGTGCGGGGTGATGATCACCTCCGGCATCTCCCACAGCGGTGAGTCCGCTGGCAGCGGCTCCACCGCGAAGACATCGAGGTATGCGCCGCCGAGCTGGCCGGATTGCAGCGCGGCGATCAGGTCCGGCTCAACCACCACGGCACCGCGGGCGACGTTGAGCAGGCGCGCACCCCTCGGCAGCAGTCCCAGCACCCGGGCGTCGATCATGCCGCGCGTCTGCTCCGTCAGCGGGGTCGCGAGCGCGAGCCAGTCGGCGCGCGGCAGCACCTCATCGAGTTGCGCGGGCGTAAACATCTCGTCGACGGGGTCACCGGGCCGTTGCGGGCTCCGGCGCACGCCGATCACATGCAATCCGATCGCCTGAGCGATGCGGCCGACGTGTGCGCCGATTTCGCCGAGGCCGATGATCACCAGCGTCTGCTCTCGCAGATCGATCGGCCCCTCATCGCGTGTACGGCGACTCCACTCGCGGTCTTGCTGCGCGGTGATCCAGTCCGGGAACCCGCGCGAGAGCATCAGCAGCCCGGCGATCAACGTGTGCGCAATCGGCTCCGCGTTGCTACCGGAGGAGGTCGTGAGCCGCACCCCCTGCTCCATCATCTCGCCGTACCTCGGCGCATCGACGCCGGCGTGGAAGACGTGCAGCCAGCGCAGGTTCGGCGCGCGAGTCAGCGCGTCGAAGAACGGCCGCCCCGGCGGGCCAAGCTGGTCCTCGGAGAAGAAAGCGATGTCGACGCTCTCGCACTCCGCATCGGTCATCTGATCGCCCTCGCCGGTCGGCGGGATCAGGTGCTCGATCTCCAGCCCCGAGTCCGCCTCGGCGCGTGCCAGCTCGGCGCCGAAGCGGTCGATGAATACCTGCGAGATCAGCAGCCGGGTCATGCCCCACCCGCCGCATCTCCGGCCGGGGCAAAGAAGTTGCGCGCCTCGTCAATTACGGTCTGTGGCTGGTCGTGGTGCACCCAGTGCGCCGCATCATCGACGAGCAGCGAGCGACCGTTCTTGAAGTACTTGATGTCGTCCTGCTGGTTGCGCTTCCCCCCGGACTGGTCGCCGACGATCAGCAGCACCGGGCACTCGATCGCCTCGGCGAACGACTGGCCTTCCGAGGGGTGATGTCGTCGCGTCGCACACCCGGCCGCCCCCAGTTATCGAACTTCCACTGGTAGCCGCCATCCACCTCACGAGCGCCGTGCGTCGCCAGGTGCGGTGCCAGCTCCGGGCTCAGGCGGTTGTTCATCTCGTACATCCGCGTCGCCGCTTCGTCGCGGTTGTCGTAACTGCGACGGGTGCGAGTCTCGAGGTCTCGCCGCACCTCGATCTGCTTGCGCAGCGACTGCAGCCCTATTGGCTCCGACTCAGCCCGCTGGCCCAAGATGCTGTCCTCGATCGAGAGGATCGAGAGGAACAGCTCCGGGAACGACCCGACAGCGAGGGAGGCGATCAGGCCACCGTAAGAGTGGGCGATCACGTTCACGGGCCGCCCCAGCAGCTCCACCAGTGCGAGGAAGTCGATCACTGCTTGCTGCGTTGAGTATTCGCCGCCGATCTCCCTCTGCGAGTCGTCGTGACCTCGCAGGTCGAGCGCCGTCACATAGTACTCGTCGGCCAATGCCTCGGCGATGTGATCCCAGCTTCGAGCGTGGTCGCGCCCGCCGTGCTGCATCACGACCGGCGGGTTCGCCGGGTCGCCCCACGCCCAGTAGAAGAGCTTCAGTCGTTGTGACGTAAAGAAGTGGTGCTCAGGTTCGATTGCCGTCTCCATCTCGCGGGTAAGTCTCGCTTGTTCGCTCAGCCGTCGAGCCCGTGCTCACGGCAAAACTCTTCGTCAAAATCGATGTGGCCGCTGTACTCCGCCGGGGGCTGCTCGCAGATCCAGACCGCGGCCATGCCCATCATCGTCGCCTCCTCGAACGGCAAGTCCGCAGGGTCGGTGTCGCGATGCGTCCAGTACATGCTGCCCGGCGTGTTGATCCGTCCCTGAGGGGAGAGCGCGTTGACGGAGATATTGGCGTCCCCCAGCTCGATCGCCAGCGCCTGCGTGAAGCGTTCGAGGCCCGCCTTCACCATCGCATAGAACGAGCCGCGCGCGCCGCCGGGTTGCTTGTCCTCGCCACGACGGTACGGCCCCGGGCCCGGGAAGACTCCGGCGCGCGAGGAGATGTTGAGTATGTGACCGTGACCCGCGGTACGCATGTGCGGGACGGCGGCACGGATCAGCATCAGCGGGCCCAGCAGGTCGACCTCCCACATCATGTTGAGGTGGCGAAGCTCCACCGTCTCGATCGTGCCCGGCACCTGCACGGCCGCGTTGTTGACGATGATGTCGAGGCCGCCGAACCGATCCACGGTGCTCGCAACCGCCGCCTCGATCTCGTCGATCTCGCGCATGTTCGCGCGCAGGCCGATCGCCGCTCCGCCTCCGTTGGTGATCTCCTCGGCGACCGAGTGCACCGTGCCGGGTAGCCGCTCGTCGGTCGTCACCTCCGTGCGGGCGCAGACAGCGACGCTCGCGCCCGCACGGGCGAGGTACTTCGCGATGTCGGCGCCGATGCCACGGCTCGCGCCCGTGACCAGCGCGACGCGCCCCTCCAGCGGTGTCTCGGACTGGTCGCTCACTGCGCCTGCCGCCACGGTTCGACATCGAGCGAGAACGGCACGAAGAGCAGCGAGATCGGGCCGCTCAGCTCGCGAAAGGTGTGCCCCTGGCCAGTGTGGCCATCGGCGAGAAAGACATCGCCGGGCGAGCACTGCACGGTGCTGCCATCGCCGCAGTCCATCTCCAGCGAGCCATCGAGCACGACCACAAACTGCCGTACGGGAGCGTGGTGGTAGTCCATCTCCACCCCGGCGGGCAGCGTCGCAAAGCGCACGGAGTCGGAGCTGAACGCCTGCGTCGTGCGGCGGCCTTCCGCGCCGGCGAACGGCACCTCGATCTCCTCGAAATGCGACTGCTCGTCGTCGCCTGCGTAGATTCGCGTCATCTTCATCACTCGGCTCCTCGCGTGTTCGCTAGCGATCGGGAAACAGCACCATGCCCGGGTGCTCCCACTCGAACGAGACGACACGGCCGCTACCGCTCTCCGTGACGAACACCGTCGAACCGTTAGGCCCGCCGAAACAGACGTTAGTGACGCGGTCGTCGTCAAAGTCGACAGTCGCGATCTTCTCGCCTCCCTGCGGTGGAAAGACGTGGATCTGGCTGCTGCGGAACCCAGCGCAGAGCACGTTGCCGGCAGCGTCGAAGGCGAAGCCGTCCGGGATGTAGCGATCGCCGAGGAAGCCGAACTCACAAGGTTCGCCGAGCACTCCCGGCTCGATGATCTCGAAGGCGTGCAGCTTGAAGGTCATCGACTCCGCCACGATCAGCGTCTTGCCGTCATCCGTTACGCCGATGCCGTTCGGGAACGCGAGATTGCCGACCAACCGCTTCGCGTTGCCCGCGCTGTCGACGAAGCAGACGGAGCCCGTCTGCGGCGCGCCAGGCTCGGGCCGGCCGGGCACCGGATCGGTGAAGTAGTAGTTGCCATGCGCGTCGAACGCGAGGTCGTTCGGCGAGGTCAGTGGGCGCACGCCGACCTCCGTGAAGAGCCGCGTGATCGTGCCGTCCGGTGCGATGCGCTCGACCCAGCCCAGCTCATCGCCGCCGCTGTTGCAGACGTAGAGGTCGCCGTCCGGTCCGAAGGCGGCACCATTCGGCCCGCCGCCGGTATTGGCAAAGACCTCGACCGTCCCGTCGGGTGCGATGCGCGAGATCTGTCCGCCCTGGATCTCGGTGACGTAGAGATTCCCGCTCCGGTCGAACGCGGGGCCTTCCGGAAACTCGAGGCCAGTAGCCACCACCGTGTTCGCCATCGTTGGACCCTCCTCGCCGCGACCGCGCGCACCGGCGCGCTGCGGGCCGCATCCAACGCCGCGCATCATAGCGGCTCACCCTCACAGGCGTCGGCGGCTCCTGTCTCCTAGCTGGCGGTGGGCCTGTTGTTTTCTTCACAACCAACCCGCCGCAAATCGCTAGAATCCGCGCGACCGCGCGGTCGAGGAGGGGAACCAACAATGACAACGAAAGAGCCAGAGACGAAGAGCGGCGAGATGATCGCCGACAAGATCGACATCATCGATGTCGACTGCCACATCCAGGAACCGGTCGACATCTGGACCTCGCGGGTCTCGAAGAAGTGGGGCAAGCGCGTCCCCCACGTCCGCGCCCACCCGGAGTCGGGCAAGCCGGTCTGGTTCATCAACGAGGAGCCAAACGCCCCGGTGGCGGGCCTCCCGATGGCCGGCTGGAAAGAGTGACCCCCCTCGCACCCGCCGACGCTGGAGGAAGCCGACCCCGCGGCGTGGAAGTCGGAAGACCGCCTGGAGCGGATGGACGACAACGGGATCCACACAGAGATCCTCTACCCGAACGTCGGCGGCTTCGGGAACCAGAACTTCATGAAGCTCGAAGACCCGGAGCTGATGCTGGAGTGCATCCGCGCATACAACGACTTCCAGGTCGACTGGTGCGCCGCCGACTCCAAGCGCCTGATCCCGACGACGGCGATCCCGTTCTGGGACGTCGGCGCCACGGTCGCGGAGATCGAGCGCTGCACCAAGATGGGACACCGCGGCATCATCATGACCGGCGGGCCGGAGAAGTTCGGCAGCCCGTTCCTCGCAGACCGTCCACATTGGGAGCCAGTGTGGACGGTCTGCGAGGAGCTGGGCGTACCGGTCAACTTCCACCTCGGCTCGGGCGGCCTCGACGTGATGCAGGACCTTTACGAGGGCACGCCGTCACGCGCGAAGTTCGCCAAGGGTGCGGTCAGCCTCTTCATCGGCAATACCCGGCACGTGATGGACATCATCGTCTCGGGCATGTGCCAGCGGCATCCGAACCTGAACTTCATCTCCGTGGAGAGCGGCATCGGCTGGGTGCCGTTCCTGCTGGAGGCGCGCGACTGGCAGTGGCACAACAGCGGCGTGGTGCACAACCACTCCGAATTCGACCTGCTGCCGAACGAGTACTTCAAGCGCCAGATCTACGCCTGATTCTAGTTCGAGGAGCAGACGGCGTTGAATGCCATCGAGCAGCTTGGGCCGGACAACTTCCTGTACGAGACCGACTCCCCGGACCCGACGAGCATGGCGCCGGGACCAGCCTCGATCACGCTGAAGCCGAAGGACTACGTCGAGAAGTTCTTCAGCCAGATGCCGGAAGAGTCGTGGCGCAAGATCCTGCGTGAGAACGCGTTGCGAGTCTACGGGCTCGACGACTAACGCGAGGCGAATCGCATCATCGAGAAGGGGCCGGCGGAAGCCGGCCCCTTCTCGATGATGCCCGCGGACGAGTGGCTACCAGGCGTCGATCGCCGGGCGCTTCTTGCCTTCGCGCGGCGGGTGCGAGCGCCACGAATGCAGAGCGGTGGCGACCCACCGGCGTGAGTCCGACGGGTCGATCGTGTCATCGACACCGAAGTGTGTCGCATTGTTGAGCGCCTTCCCGCGGTCGTAGGCGCGGGCGACCATCTCCTCGTAGACGCGGGTGCGCTCCTCCGGGTCCTCGATCGCGGCCAGCTCGTCGCGGTAGCCGAGCTTCACCGACCCCTCGAGGCCCATGCCACCAAACTCGCCAGTCGGCCAGGCGATAGAGAACTGCGGCGTCTTGTAGGAGCCGCCCGCCATCGCGATCGCGCCCAGCCCATAGGCCTTGCGCAGCACGATCGTGAAGAACGGGATGCTGAGGTTGGCGCCGATAAGGAACATGCGACTGGAATGACGCACGAGCGCCGTCTGCTCGATCTCCGGCCCGACCATGATCCCCGGCGTGTCGCAGAGGAACAGAATCGGGATGTCGAAGGCGTCGCAGAGCTGCATGAAGCGCGCGCCCTTGTCCGCAGCGTCCGAGTCGATCGCCCCGCCAAGGTACATCGGGTTGTTGGCGATGATGCCCATCGGCATGCCTTCGACGCGCACGAGCGAGGTCACCATGCCGTTGCCGAAGCCCTCGCGCAGCTCGAGCACCGAGTCGACGTCGGCCAGCGTCTCGATCACGTCGCGCACGCTGTAGACCCGCAGCCGGTTCTCCGGAATGATGCGCCGCATCTTGCGCTGGTCCGGCGCCTCCCAGTCTTCGAGCGGCCCCTGGAAGTACGAGAGGTACTTCTTCGCGACCCGCACGGCCTCAGCTTCGTCTTCGACGGCGATGTCGACGACGCCGCTCGGCACCTGCACGTCCATGCCGCCGATCTCCTCCGGCGTGAAGACACCCAGGCCGCCGCCCTCAATCATCGCCGGGCCGCCCATGCCGATGTTCGAGTTCGCGGTGGCGATGATCACGTCGCAGCAGCCGAGCAGCGAGGCGTTGCCAGCGAAGCAGCGGCCCGAGGTGATCCCAACCATCGGCACAAGTCCGCTGAGCGTGGCGAAGCGTGCGAAGGTGCGGCTCCCGCCGCCACCACCGCCCGCGTCATCGCCGGGGCGCCCTCCCCCACCCTCCGCGAAAAGGATCATCGGCGCTTTCGCGTTCGTCGCGACGTCGATCAATCGGTCGGTCTTGGCGTGGTTGCGGCCGCCCTGCGTGCCTGCGAAGACGGTGTAGTCGTAGGACATCACGACACAGCGTGCGGCCGGATCACCGAAGAGGTCGCCGTTGATGCTGCCGACGCCGGTGATCATGCCGTCCGCCGGGGACTTCACGATCAGCTCCTCAAGCGTCCGCCGCGAACCCTGGTTCGCAACCACGAGCGGGCCGTACTCGACGAACGTGTCGTCGTCGCAGAGATCGAGGATGTTGGCGCGCGCCGTTCGCTGCTTCGTCTTCACCCGCCGTGCGACGGCGTCCGGACGATGCTCGTCGAGTCGTCGCACCTGACGGTCGAGCACCTCTTTGAGGTCCGGACGAATCTCGTCGAGGTCGACCTCTTCCGAGGCCGCATCGCCGGCGCTCGCCACGTCCGCCGCCTCGATGTAGGCGAGCGGGTGATCCTCGTAGATCGTGTCGCCTACGTTGACCATCAGACGGCGCACGATACCGCTGGTGCCGGCCGGAATCTCGTGCTCCATCTTCATCGATTCCATGACGAGCAGTTGCTGCCCCTCATGCACCTCGTCGCCCTCGCTGACCGAGATGCTGACGATAGTGCCCTGGAGCGGTGCCGCGACGGTCACGGTGCCCTCCGGGCCACTCGCGACAGCGCCAGGACCGCTTCCGGCGGCCGGCTTCGGCGCAGCTTTGCCATGCGCCAGCACGGCGAGCGGGTCGTTGCTGTCGACCCTCGCGCCAGCCTGCCCCGGTGCGGCGGAGACTTCCGCCTCCTGCGCCGCCTCACTCTCGAAATGCAGCTTGCGGTGCTCCGTCTCGGCGGCCGTCACGAGCTTCGGCATGTGGTCATCGACGAAGCGCGTGTAGATGCTGCCCGCCTGCACGTCCGGGTGCTGCAGCAGCGCCTGGATGAACGGGATGTTGGTCGAGACACCCTCGATGCGGAACTCGCTAAGCGCCCGGTCGGTGCGGCCGAGTGCCTCCACGAAGCCACCATTCGAGGTGTACGCGATCACTTTCGCGAGCAACGAGTCGAAGCGCGCGCTCGTGCGATAGCCCGTGTAGCCGAAGGAGTCGGTGCGGACACCGCGGCCACTCGGGGCCTCGAAAGCATCGAGCAGACCACCGGCGGGCATCGTCGTGCCGTCCGCCTTCATCGTCTCCATGTTCACGCGAGCCTGAATCGCGAAGCCGCGTGGCTCCGGCGCCTGCTCCAGTCCCAGCTCAGCGAGCGACGCCCCACCGGCGATCTTCAACTGAAGCTGCACGATATCGACGCCGGTCACCTCCTCGGTCACCGTGTGCTCGACCTGTAGCCGCGGGTTCACCTCCATGAAGACGAACGGCAGGTCGCCGGAGCCCTCCGCATCGACGAGGAACTCGAAGGTGCCGACATTGTTGTAGTCGACCGCGTCGGCGAGCCGCATGGCGGCGTCGATAATCTGATCACGCAGAGTCGCGTCGAGCGCCGGGGCGGGGGCGATCTCGACCAGCTTCTGGTGGCGTCGCTGGATGCTGCAGTCGCGCTCGCCGAGATGGCTGACCGCGCCGCTGGAGTCGCCGAAGATCTGCACCTCGATGTGTCGGGCACGCTCGACAAGCTGCTCCACGTAGACATCGCCGTTGCCGAAGGCGGCGGTCGCCTCCGACTGGCTGCGCTTGTACGCCTCCTCGATCTCATCGGCCTCGCGCACGATGCGCACCCCGCGGCCACCGCCGCCGACGATCGCCTTGATAATCATCGGTGCGCCCTTGAGCGCCTCGAAGAACACCCTTGCGCCGTCGAGGCTGGTGACGGCCGACGTGCCCGGCAGCACCGGCACGCCGTGCGCCTCCGCGGCGGCACGCGCCTGCACCTTGTCGCCGAACAGCTCCAGCGTCTCCGGCCTCGGCCCGACGAAGGTGATGCCCTCCTCGGCGCAACGACGGGCGAAGGTGGAGCTCTCACTCAGGAACCCGTAGCCGGGGTGGATCGCGTCACAGCCCGCGTCCTTTGCGACGGCGATCATCTGCTCGATGTTCAGGTAGGCGGGAACGCCCGCGCCGGTCAGCTGTCGCGCCTCATCCGCCTTGCGAGTGTGCAGCGAATCGGCGTCGTCCTCGGAGAACACAGCCACCGTGCGGATGCCCAGGTCGGCGGCCGCGTGCATCACGCGGATCGCGATCTCGCCGCGGTTCGCGACCAGTAGGTTCGTCGGAATCATGGGTCCTGCCTTCGGGCTGTGGTGCCGGAGCTGCCACGCACTGTGCTGACGATGAACGCGCGGATAATAGCGCGACTCGAATCTACGGGGCGCGGTGGCAGGCTCGCCGACCGGCGGCTAGGAGGCCGTGGCGGCTACCGCGAGGTCGCGTGTGACCTCCAGATGGCCGAGGTGCCCGGCGTTGTGGACGATCGCCGCAGCGAGCGCTCGTCGGGCTGAGATCTCCGACGGCGCGCCGGTTCCCCACTGGTTCGGATCGGGCGTTAGCAGCTCGTCGAGATGACCGGTCGGCAACTGTTCCAGCGCCACGGTGAAGCGCTCTGCGAGCGCCTCGGCTGCCGCGACCAGCGGGGCGGCGTCGGCTCCGGCGGCGGCAAATTCGGCTTCGCGATCGCGGCGCACGCCCTCGCCACAGACGATGCCTAGCACCATGCCTTCGAGGTTCGCCACCATGTGCGTCGCAAGCACGAATGCGGTGTTCGTGTCAGGTGCGGGTGGGCGGTAGTTCAGCTCGGCCTCGATCAGCCCCTCGACCGTGCGCGCCACCCGGCGCAGCAGCGAAGTGAGCTGGGAGCTGTAGACCGCGACTTCGTCGTCCATGCGCTGCACTCTACCGAAACCGCACAGCAGTGTGGTAAATCCGAACTGCTATGCTGCGCCTCCAATCGAGGAGCACCCCTGTGACACAACTCGCAACACGCACATCCGCCACCACCGACAGCGGCCGCACGCTACGCTTCGGCTGGTTCATACCCACCTACGGCGACGGTGCCGCGCTGGTGCCGGGCTCGGCGGAAGACCGCATCCCGCCGGGGATGGACCTCTTCCTCGATGTCGCGGAAACCGCCGAGGATGCGTGGTTCGAGTACGCGCTGGTGCCGGTGGCGGTCGGCTGCTACGAAGCCTGGATCACGTGCGCGATGATCGCCGCACGCACGAAGAAGCTGAAGCCGCTGGTCGCCGCACGCCCCGGCTACATCGTGCCGACGATGATGGCGAAGATGGTCTCCACCTTCGACCAGCTCAGCAACGGGCGCGTCAACATCAATCTGATCGCGGGCGGAGACACCGCTGAACTCGCCGCCGACGGCCTCTACTACGGGCACGACGAGCGCTACGAGATCATTGACGAGATGGTGCAGATCATGAAGCGCACATGGACCGAGGATGCGCCCGTCACGTTCAACGGCGACCACTTCAACGTCGAGGATGCGGTCGTACGCCCCTCGCCCTAGCAGCGCCCGCACCCGCGCTTCTACATCGGCGGCGAGCAACGTCGGGGCGAAGCACGCCGACATGTTCTTCTTCTGGGGCGACACGCCCGAACGCACGGCGGAGAAGATCGAGGACATCCGCCCGCGCGCGGCGGCGCTCGGCCGCGAGGATGACCTCAGCTTCGGCATGCGCACGCAGGTGATCGTGCGCGATACCGAGGCCGAGGCGTGGGAGGCGGCGTGGAGCCTGATCAAGGGCGCCACTGACCAGCAGAAGGCCTGCCGCGCGGGCGTGCGCGACCAGGCGCAGGCAGACCGGCGCATGTGGAATATCGCGAACGACACCAGCGAGGACGGCTACAAGGTCGCTCCGCACCTGTGGAGCGGCGTCAGCACCGTGCGCACCGGCGCCGGCATGGCGGTCGTGGGCAACCCGGAACAGGTCGCGGCCACGATGCAGGAGTTCATCGACATCGGCTGCACGGAGTTCTGCCTCTCCGGCTACCCGCACGCGCAGGAAGCGGAAGGTTTCGGACGTCTCGTGATGCCCTATTTCGCCGACCGGCTGATCGAGTTCGACTAACGCTCGATTGACTCGCTCCGGCACGGCGAACTAGATTCGGCCTCGCGACCGTCGGAGGCGACAGCATGGCAACAGGTCCGCTCAGCGGCGTCCGCATCCTCGAGTTTTCCCAGATCGTCTCGCTGCCCTTCGGCGGTGCCGTGCTCTCTGACATGGGCGCGGAGGTGATCAAGGTCGAGGCCGTGACCGGCGACCCGCACCGCAACCTGGGGGCAGTCGTGCCGGGCGAGGGCAAGCGGTTCCAGTCGCTCAACCGCGGCAAGCGCAGCATCGCCGTCGACCTGCAAATCGAGGAGGGGCAGGCGACGATCCACCGGCTCGTCGGGGACGTCGATGTGGTGACCTGCAATTACCGCGCCGGCGTGCCTCAGCGGCTCGGCATCGACTACGAGACGCTGAGGCAACACAACCCGGCGCTGATCTACTGCGAGGTCACGGGCTTCGGCAACGCAGGCCCGATGGCCGATCGCGGTGGCACGGACATCGTCGCCAGCGCATACAGCGGGCTGATGGCTGGCGATCGCAAGGTCACCGACGAGGGCCTGCCGGCGAACATCACCGCGATTTCGCTCGCCGACTACGTCTGTGGATTCTCAGTCGCTGTCGGCGTCAGCGCTGCCCTCTACCACCGCGCGCTGACCGGCGAGGGGCAGAAGATCGAATCCTCGTTGCTCGCCTCCGCGCTGGCGGTACAGGACACGCAGATCATGCGCGACCCGGTCTCAGACGCCGTGCAGCGCGACCCGATGATGGAGGCGGTCAATGAGGCGCGGGGTCGGACTGCGCCCTACACGGAGATACTGGACGTCTATCGAGGGCGAGCCGGGGCGCCTATCTCCGCTTTCTTCGCGTTCTGGCGCAGCTACTACACGAAGGACGGGATCGTCGTACTCGGCGCGCTCACGCCTCCGGGCCGACGGGGCGCTCGCAAGGTGTTGGGCCTCGGGCCGGATGGCAGCGACCAGCCGGGCTTCGACGCCCGCGACCCGGCGAACATCGCGCAAGCCGAGGCACTGCTCGCGTTCGTCGAGAAGGAGATGCTCACGCGCACGACCGCAGAGTGGGTGCTGGCCTTCGGCGAGGCCGGGGTCCCCGTCGCGCCACTCAATCTGCCGGAGGACATGGCGGACGACCCGCAGGTCGAGGCGATGGGCTTGATGGCCGAGATCGAGCACACGACGGGCACGCAGCGCGTCGCCGGCCCGGTCGTGAAGATGTCGGTCACACCGCCGGCCGTGCAAGGCCCCTCGCCGGCACTCGGCGAGGACACGGACGCACTGCTACGCAACGCCGGCTTCGACGCCGACGAGATCGCGAAACTCCGCGAGCTGGGCGTGATCGGCTGACGGTTGCCGGAAGGCTCGGCTAGCCCGCCGCATCCGGCATGTAGTCGACCAGTAGATCACCGAGCTGCCGCTGGTGGTATCCGGGGTCGCCCAGCGCGTGATAGAGCGACCGCGAGAGCTGCGTGAAGAGCGTGAGCCCGTACTCGCGCATCACCCCGACACCGGCATGCACCTCGTGCGCATAGTTCGTCGCCTGGATGTAGCCCTCACTCGAGACGGCCTTTGCGAGGTGCATCGAGACCTCCGCGCCCGGCTTGCCTGAGTCGAGCTTCCAGAGCACCTCGTACGTCGTCCAGCGTGCGGCGTCGAGGTTGTTGACCAGTTGCACGATGTGGTTCTGGACGTGCTGGAAGCGACCGATCGGTTGTCCGAACTGCCTGCGCTCGCGGCTGTACTCAACAGAGAGGTCGTAGACCGCCTGCGATCCACCGACCTTGTAGGCGCAGAGGATCGGCGTCGCCTTCAGCAGGGCGCGGTCGAGCGGCCCCTGCCCCGAGCCTGGCGCACCGAGCATCGCGGAAGCCGGCACCTCGACGTTCTCGAAGCGCACCTCCGACTCAGAGCTGAGGAAGCCGTCAATCCGTCTCGCGCTCACGCCCGGCGCAGTCGCATCGACGACGATCAGCGAGACGCCATCCGCGTCGTCCGTGCGAACGGCCGTGATCAGCGTGTCGGCGCAGTGACCGTCGTAGACAAAGAGCTTGGTCCCATCGAGGACGTAGCCGCCGTTCTGCGAGCGGGCGCGTATGTTCACTCCTTCCGGGCCCCACGCCCAGTCGGGCTCGGTGATCGCGAGGGTCGCGATCGACTCGCCAGTCGCGAGGCGTGGGAGGTACTGCTGTTGCTGCTCCTCGCTGCCCGCTTCCTGGATGATCATTGGTGCGAGCACGCCCGAGAAGAAGAACGGGCCGGGCACGGGCGCGTAGCCCAGTGCCTCGAAGACCACGGCGATGTCCGTCAGATCCGTGGCGGAACCACCGTACTGCTCCGGCGTCGCCATGCCGAGCCAGCCGATGCCGGCGGCGCTGCGCCACATCGCCTCCGAGTAGCCTTCCTCGCTCGTCGCGAGGTCGACGAGCACGTCGCGCGTCGCCTCGCGGGCGATGAACTCCTCGACGCCCTGCTTGAGCATTTGCTGTTGTTCGTTCAGTGAGAGGTCCATGGCGCTACTCCACCGTCCGTCCGGCCTGCTCGCGTTGGGAGCGGCCGATGCCGATGCGGCGAGCCATGATCACCTTCTGGATGTCGGTCGTCGCACCGGGGTGCAACGCCACGATCGACGACTGCATGTACGTCTCGAACATACCATCGCTCGTGTCCCATGGCTCGTCCGAGCTGAGGGCGTGGGGCCCGAGCAGGTCCATCATCGTCTGCGAGCTCTTGAGGCCGCCCAGCTTGCCGAAGTACAGCGACTGCGGTCCCTCGTAGGTCATCTGCTGGTGTGAGCGGTTCATCCAGAAGTTGCGCAGCGCGAACAATCGCGAGACCTCCGTGGTGATGAAGAGCTCCGCCAGCTTGGCGCGTGCGTCCTCGCTCTCGAGGATCGACTTGCCGCCGCGCCTCAGCTCCTTTGCGCGGTCACGCGCACGAAGGAACCAGCGGTTGCGACCCACACGTCCGCCTGCGCCGTGCTCCAGCTCTAGGTGGGTGCTGGCGACCGCCCAGCCCTCGTTCTCGCCTCCGACGAGGTTCTCCGCCGGGACTCGCACGTTGTCGAAGTAGACGGTGTTCTTAACGCCTGCGCCCGCGCCATCGCCTCCGTCGCCCATCAGCTCCATCGGCGTCACCGTGATCCCCGGCAGGTCGTACGGGATCAAGAACCAGCTCAGGTTCTTGTGCCGTTCGCCATCCGGATCGGTGCGCGCGATCGTCCAGAGGTGGTCGGCGCCGTGCGACCCGCCGACGAAGATCTTCTCGCCGTTGATCACGTACTCGTCGCCGTCACGGACGGCCTCTGTCTGCGTCCCCGCGAGGTCGGAGCCCGCTTCCGGGCCGGTGAGCAACTGCCAGGTGACGGTTTCGCCGCGGAAGATCGGCGGCAACAGGCGCTGCTTCTGCTCCTCGGTGCCCCAGACAAGGATGCTCGCACCGCCCAGCGTGCCCCCGCTGTCGTAGTACGGGGGCAGCCCGAGGTCGTAGCTGTCGAGCTCCTCGCCGAGCACGATCGCATGATCGACGCTCAGCCCACCTCCGCCGTACTCGACGGGCGCGGTCGGCCGCAGCCAGCCCCTCGTGCCGAGGTCGCGGCCGAATTGGCGGAACAACGCGTAGTTCTCGTCCGTGTCGCGGGAACCCTCGACAACCGGGGCGTGCTCGGCAAGCCAGTCGCGCACTTCCGTGCGGAACGCCTCCTGGTCAGGGGTATAGGCAGGTTCGAAGTCCATTCGCGGGCCCTTTCGCGCTGAACACCTCATCGAGGGTCGGGCGGATCGTAGGGAGCACCCCCGACCGGCGTCAACGTGGCTGCGAATCGGCTCGCGCGCCACACTCGACCACCGGCGTTCTAAGCTCGATGCGATGGTCGACGAATCAACGCAGTTGCCGCAGCCGCAGCGAATCGCCAACTACCGCCTGTGCCGCGCGCTCGGTCAGGGCGGCTGGGGAGTCGTCTACGAGGCCGTGAACACCCGCAACGACGAGCGCGTCGCGCTCAAGCTGCTGCACGCCCACCTCGTCGGCGACGAGTCGTACCTGGAGCGTTTCCAGCGCGAGGCGCAGGTCGCGACGCTGCTGCGGTCGCCCTTCACCGTCCACTTGCTCGACTTCGGCGTCGATAACGACCAGCACTTCCTCATGATGAACTTTGTTGAGGGCGAGGTGCTGAGTCACACGGTGAAGGAGGGGCGGCTGCCCCCCGCCCGCGCCTTCAAGATCGCCTCGCAGATCGCGCTCGCGCTGGAGGAAGCAGACGCGCGAAACGTCGTGCATCGCGACATCAAGCCGGACAACGTGATCGTGACGCCGGAAGAGACGGTGAAGGGGCGGGTCGACAACCGTTCCGACCTCTATTCGCTGGGCGTCTCGCTCTTCCACATGCTGACCGGGCAGCCGCCGTTCGCTGGGGAGATGATCCAGCTCCCCCAGCAGCACCGCGACGCGCCCGTGCCGCAGCACCTGCTCGCGGGGCTTCCGGACGATGCGACCGCGGTCGTGCTGCGCCCGCTGGAGAAGCTGCCGGACGACCGCTACCAGACCGCGTCGGAGGCAGCAGGCGTACTCGAGCGTCAGGCGATCGACGCCGCCGAACGCGCCGACGCCCCGCTGGAACTGGAAGCGACGGAGGTGCTGAGCGGCACCGCCGACACCTCGCTGATCACCATGGCATTGCAGCCGAGCGGCCGCGACCGCCGCTTCGTGCCTCGTGCCGAGGTGACGAACTACGAGCTGCGGCTGCAGAACGAAGGCAGCCATGCGCTGACGCTTCAGCTCAACGCGGCCGACCCCTCCGATAGCTGCACATTCATGGTGCCGGAGAGCGTCTCCGTACCTCCGCGGTCGGAGACCACCGTCACCATATCGATAGCGCCCAGACGCCGACGCTGGCGCGGCCCGACCGAGCAGCGACCGGTTCGCCTATCGTCGCCGCGGGCGAGTTCGAGGACAGGGCGCAGGGGACAGCCGCCGTCGCCGGGGGCGCGCTGTTTGGCGTCGCCCTGCTCGCCGCCCTCGCGGTGATGCTGCTCGGTGGCGGGGCGAACCGACATCAAGCGAGACACTCTCTGCGTCCGCACCAGTGGCCGGACGAAGCATCGACCCGCAGGGAGTCGTGGGCTTCGATGTCGCCGCCGCCGGGGTGATCGCGGAGTCGGGTGAGATCGACAGCTGGACCTCCATCGCCTCGGCCAGGCAGGTGATCACGATCGGCGTCACGAGTGTCGATGCGAACGATCTGCATCCCTACGTCGAAGTCGCGATCCAGGGCGGTGCGCTGCTTGCCTTCGTCGCCGGCGAGGACGGCGAGGACGGCGAGGCATGGCTCGATGGCGTCCGCTTCCCCGTCACCGGGGAGTACGAACTCCGTATCCGTAGCTTCGATGGATTCGATCGCGGCGGCTACACCGTCGAGCTGTACGACGAGGTCTGAGACGACTCCTACACGCTGGTCGACGCGGATCAGGAGGGCGAGGAGGTGCCGCTCAACGGGGCGGTCTTCGCGACGAACAGCGGCGACCAGTCCGTCATCTGGATCTTCAGCGGCGAAGCAGGCGTCCTGACGTCGGTCGCCGTCGAGTCTTACGCGTTCGAACAGTTCGACCCGTTCATCGAGGTGATCGCGCCGGACGGCTCATCGCTGGGACGGGAGGGCGCGACCGGTGCTGGCTACGGGACGGTCGACAACGTACGTCTGCCTCTCGGTGGCTTCTACAACGTGCGCGTCTCCACACTCGGAAGCACCGGCCGCATGTACGGCGTCTTCGTCGAGACGTAGGAGGACGCCGTACCGACACCCGCTGCCGCCAGCCCGACGCCCGACACCGACGGCCTGGCCGGCGTCACCAGCTCTGGCACGCCAGGCGCGTCTCTCAGTCCGGCGCTGCTCTCGGCGCTCTCTTCCGTGAACGGCGACAGCCCGGGCGCGGTCGTCAGCAGCGAGGGCACCGTCTCTTTCTTCCCGCTCGACACGGCAAATGCGTTCCAGTGGGACCTCGTCACAACGCAGCCCAACACGAACGAATACCTGTGGAGTGTGCCGTTCCGCCTGGGCGAGACGACGTTCCTGCTTCGCCGCGTCGCAGGCGAAGCAGGAAGGCGATTCACCTCGATCCGACAGCTTCGGGCGACTCGTCGATGCGTCGGCGACCGTGCTGATGCGGCAGGCGGACTCCCGGGGGTTCGAGCCTGCTGCGCAACGCCGGGCCACTGCTCGCAGTCGCGTCGGACAACGGCCTCGTACTGGCGATCGTGGACGAGCAGTACGTCTCCGCGCTGCGTCAGTAGCAACCAGCGCAGGTGCAGTTCACCTCCTCAGGGCCGCTCCAACCGAAGCCGGGGCAGGGCAACGTCAAGGTGAATTACATCGATTCTCTCGCCACGCTCCCGATCTTCGGCGGCAGCGCCGCACCCGCATCGACCTCGACAGCGACAACGTCCGCCGCTACGGCATCGCCCTCCCCGACCGCGACGCCGGCTCCCGCGGACGCGGAGAGTGCTGCCCTCGCGCCACCCGAACTGACGGGCGGCACGGCGGTCGTCCGAGACGGGAACCCACGGTTCTTCTTCTCGCTCGACACGGCCTCGGTGTTCAGTTGGAACGACACCTCTACGAAAAACAACACTAGGGACGTGCAGTGGACCGTCCAGATGCAGCTCGGTGACGAGACGTTCGCATTCAGGCTCGCACACGTGAAGCGAGGCAACGCCGAGCAACGAATCGGGAATCTCCAGGACTTCATCGCAGAGGCCCAGCTCGCGGTGCGGGAGACCTCTGCGGCGGGCGCACGTCCACAGTGCGCACCCAAAATCTCAACGCGACGGCGATCGACGGTGGCCTCCTACTCGTTTTTGGCGACGCCAGTTCAGTCAGGCAGCTTCGAGAGGCGCGTCCCGCGACAGTCACGTTGATCGCGGCGGAAAGCGCGCAGACGCTTCGCGAAGTCGTCGTCGCGGTCGAGTACGAGGACTCCGGCACGCCCTAACTCGTTGCGTCGAGCATCGAGGGGTTCCGGCACTCGCGCTCAAGGCAACGTTTGTTACATTAGATCTACGCAACATCGGTGGAGGCTAGCGTTCGTACACGCTTCCCGGTGACAACATGCGACGCACGACACCTGTTCGCGTAGGTGGATCCGCCTCATCCAGCCTGCTCCGCGCTCGTTCCGACAGCGCGGAGGTTTACCGCCGTCACCCTGTGACCGCGCGTGGACCGAGTGCCGCACCAGTGAACACTCCTCGGCTGCGGTCGGGGTACCAGTAGGAGACAGATTGACCACCACCTTTTCCGGGCTCGGCGTTCCCGAGGGACTCACCGCGCTACTCGATGAGCTCGGCTTCACGACACCATTCGAGATTCAGACCGCCGCCATCCCGGACGCAATCGCCGGTCGCGACATCAGCGCCCGCGCACCCACCGGCTCCGGCAAGACACTGGCCTTCGGCCTACCGCTGCTGATGCACGTGGAAGACGCGAAGCCGCGCCGTCCTCGTGGTCTTGTGCTCGCGCCTACGCGTGAGCTTGCGGACCAGATTCAACGCGAACTCGACCCGATCGCACGCGGAGGCGGGCGCAGCGTCACGGCAATCTACGGCGGCGTCGGCTACGAGCCACAGAAGCGTGCCCTGCGTGAGGGCGTGGACGTGCTCGTCGCTTGCCCCGGCCGCCTCGCCGACCTGATCGGCCAGCGCGAGGTCGATCTGGATGAGGTCGAGGTCGTCGTGATCGACGAAGCCGACCGCATGTCCGACATGGGCTTCCTGCCGGAGGTGAAGCGTCTGCTGGACCGCATGCCGAAGGACCGTCAGACGCTGCTCTTCTCGGCTACGCTGGAGGGTGACGTGGGCGTGCTCACGCATCGGTACCAGCGCGACCCCGCACGCCACGAGGTCGGCGACATGGAGCCGAACATCGAGGACATGCGCCACCTCTTCTGGCGTCTGGATTCAACCGTCCGCGTGAAGGTGGCATCGCAGCTGATTCAGGCTGCGGGCCCGACGATCGTTTTCTGCCGCACACGTCGCGGCGCGGACCGAGTCGCGAAGCAACTCGAACGCGAGGGTGCAACCTCAGCCGCGATCCACGGATCGCGTACCCAGAACCAGCGCAACCGCGCTCTCAAGTCGTTCGCCGACGAGAAGGTCGAGGCGCTGGTCGCTACCGATGTTGCCGCGCGCGGCATCCACATCGATGGCGTCGCCTGTGTGCTGCACTTCGACCCGCCGATCGACGACAAGACCTACGTCCACCGCTCCGGGCGCACCGCGCGTGCCGGCGCACAGGGCGTCGTCGTCTCGTTCGTCGACAGCGGGCAACTGCGCGAGGCGAAGAGGCTCGTCCAGCGGCTACGGCTGCAGGCCGACCTCAACACTCCCGCGCCCGACTCGATGAAGGGTGCGATGGAGCGGCTGGAGGCCGACGCCGAGACCAGCTTCGCCGACGAGAACCTCGCGCGCGTGGAGGCCTCGGGAGGTTCGCATCGCGGTGGCTTCCGCTCCAACGGCAATGGCAACGGCAACGGCAACGGTCGTAACGGCAGCGGCGGCAATCGCAACGGCAACGGGAGCAACGGCCGTTCAGGCCAACGCCGACGAGGCAGCAACTCCCGTCCCAGCGGTGCGGTCGCGGGCGGGCCTCGTCGCAACCGCAAGACCGCGGCGGCGGCCGGCGGTGGTGGGCGGCGCAGGCGTCGCTAGCCTGAGTCTCGCTAGCTGAGGCTTTCCCAGAAGAGCCGCTCCGGCTCCATCGGCGCGTCCTGCATCGCGCGCGGCACGACGGTCGAGTACTCGGGCGGCGAGCGGTCGAGCCCCTGGCTGCAGCTGCGATCGACAAACCCAATCACATGCACGATCGCCGAATTGGACCTCGAACGTCCCGAGGCGACGGTGATCGAGCGCCCCTCTGCACCCTGATCAACAGGCAACAGACGCCTTAGAAGACGATCACGCCTCGGCCGTCTGCGCCCCCGGCAAGTAGCTCGAACGCCTCGTTGATCTCCTCGAGGGGGTGGCGGCGCGTGATCAGCCCGTCCACGTCGATCTTCCCTTGTCGGTAGAACTCGACCATCTTCCCAAAGGTGACGTGCGGACTCGCTGAGCCGTAGTAGGAGCCGACGATCCGCTTCTGCCCTCGCACGAGGTCGACGAGGTCGATCTCGGCGCGGTCGCCGACCGGAGCCAGCCCGATCAGTACCGCGGTGCCGTTCTTGCCCAGGCTCTCGACCGCCCCGGTGAGCGTCTCCGCCCCTCCAAAAGCGTCGAAGGCGAAGTCGACTCCACCGCCGCTCAGTTCACGCACGGTCGCTGCCGCGTCGATCGTGCTGGCATCGACGGTGTGTGTCGCGCCGAACTGTTCGGTGAAGCGCAGCTTGTGCTCGATGATGTCGATGGCGATCACCTGCGAAGCGTTCATCAATCGCGCGCCCTGGATCACGTTCAGGCCGACACCGCCGCAGCCAAAGACCGCGACCTTCGCGCCCGCCCCGATCTCCGGTTGGTTGATCACGCCGCCGACTCCGGTGGTGACGCAGCAGCCGATCAGGGCGGCGACCTCCATCGGCACATCGTCGGGCACCGGTAGGCACGCCTGCTCGGGGCAGACGATCGCCTCCGAGAAGGTGCCCAGCTTCGACATCTGAAGGATCTCAGTGCCCTCGCCGTCGGTCAGCCGCGTGCTGCCGTCGTACTGCTTCGCTCCGGTCATGGCGTTCGTGTCGCAGAGCTGCGGGCTGCCCGAACGGCACTGGCGACAGTGCCCGCAGTTGGAGACGAAGGAGAGGATGCAGCGATCGCCGGGCTTCACCGAGGTGACACCCTCTCCGACGGCCTCGACGATGCCCGCCCCCTCGTGGCCCAGCACCACAGGCGTCGGCAACAGTGCGGTGCCGTGCATCACGTGGTGGTCGCTGGCGCAGACACCGGCGGCGGCCATCCGCACCAGCACCTCGCCGGGCCGCGGATCCTGCTGCTCCAGCTCCGCGACGCGCAGTGGCTCGTTAGCCCCGTACAGGACGGCAGCCTTCATTGTGATCTTCCTACTCGCCACCAGACTAGCAGCCGTGACACCGGGTGCCTGTTAGCCGTTCGCCCCCTCGAGCGTCTGAGCGGCGCAGACGATGAACTCCAGATCGCCGTCCTCGTCGGCCAGGATCTCATGCTCGATCGCCGCCGGGAAGAACATGAAGTCGCCGGCCGTCACGCGCGCCGTGTCGTCCCCGCACGAGACCTCACCGCTGCCCTTGGTGAAGTAGTAGACCTTCTCCACGTCCTCGTGAATGTGACGCTCGTTCTTGCCCCCGGCCGGCAGACGGTTGGAGAGGAAGAAGTGGAACGTACTCGCGAATGGGACATCGCCGGCGGTAAAGACGCGCTTCACCCTCAGCGCTCCGCGCGACGCACCCTCTTCGATCTCGGCAGCGCTCTGCACGAGCAGTCCCGAATCACCCTTGCTGGCCATCTCTCACCCCCTCGCGGATCCTCAGTGCGACGCACGATACGTGCTGATCGTGCGAGGCGACAAAGGCGCGAAGGCCCGCCCCGCGTACAATCCCCCGAATACGCGGCTGCGACCGTTGCCGCAGCGAGAGAGGACATCGCCCATGAAACTGGCTGTCGAGTTCCCGAGCATCATCTACCGCGAGGGCCCCGCGGCCGTCGTCGAACTCGCCCGCGCCGTCGAACGCATCGGCTTCGACCAGCTCGATGTCTTCGACCACGTCGTTATGGGACTGCCCGTCGAGGGCCGCGCGAACGGCCCCTACCCTCCCGCGATGCCGATCATGGAGGCCTTGATGACGCTCGGCTACGTCGCTGCGGTGACGGAGCGCATCGGGCTGGGCACGGAGGTGTTGGTGCTGCCGCAGCGTCAGCCGGTGCTGGTCGCCAAGCAGGTGAGCACGCTCGACACTCTCTCGGGCGGCCGCGTGCGGCTGGGCGTCGGCGTCGGCTGGCAGGAGTCGGAGTTCGACGCGCTGGGCATGGACTTCCACACCCGCGGCACGGCGATGGATGAGGCGATCGCACTGCTAAAGTCCTGCTGGACGGATCCATCGATCGACGCGAGCGGCGAGCACTACCCGGTCGAGGCGATGGCGATGGAGCCGAAGCCACCGAACGAGGGCGGCCCACCTATCTGGATCGGCGGCGTTGCGCCGGTCGCCCTCAAGCGCGCGGGCACTGTCGCTGCCGGCTGGCTCGGCGTCGCGAATGCAACCACGGAGAGCATCGCGACCGTGAAGCGGCACGCGGAGGAGGCAGGGCGCAACCCGGACACGCTCGGCTTCCAGAAGCAACTCGCCCCGATCCCGGGCGGCAACGACGAGGCGCGACCCTTCTACCAGGATCCCGACGCGGTCGCGGCCGCCGCCGGTGCGGCCGTGGAGGCGGGATTCGGCTGGGGAGCGCTCAACATCACCGCCGTCTACCAGAGCGGCGCGCGCAGCGGCGAGCAGATGGCCGAGGTGCTTGAGACGCTGCACGAACGCGTGCGTAGCGAAGTTGGCTACGACTAGCCGGCGGGGAGTCTGGCAGAGCGCTGATGCCCACAGGCCGAATGCACGCCGACGAAGTCGAGACGGACATCGCACTCGTCGGTCGCCTGATCGACTCGCTGTTCCCTCACTGGGCAGAGCTGGCGATCGAGTCGGTCGAGTCAGCCGGGACCGACAACGCGATCTACCGGCTCGACGACGAGCTGGCCGTACGGCTCCCTCGCAGACCCGGCCCGGCAGGTCAGATCGAGAAGGAGCAGCGGTGGCTATCGGTGCTCGCTCCGCGGCTCCCCTCCCGCTCGCGATCCCCGCCCCGCTCGGACGCGTCGAGCCGGACGATGGCTACCCGTGGCGCTGGTCCGTCACCCCCTGGTTCGAGGGCGAGAACGCCACCATCGAGCGGCTCGACGACGCGTCCGATGCGGCGACGGCGCTGGCCGCGTTCATCTCCGCCCTCCGCAGCATCGACGCCTCGGATGGCCCGCCGCCCGGGCAGCACAACTTCTTCCGCGGCGTGCCGCTAGACGATCGCGACGCGCAGGTCCGCACGGCGATCGACGACCTTGAAGGCGAGATCGACACCGACGCCGCGACCGAGGCATGGGAAGCAGCCCTGCGTCCGCCCGCGCGGGACGGCCCGCCGGTCTGGATCCACGGTGATCTCGCGTCGAGGAATCTCATTGCCCTCGATGGCCGTCTCAGCGCCGTGATCGACTTCGGCGGATTGGGCGCCGGCGATCCCGCCTGCGACCTGATGGTCGCGTGGGACCTCTTCGCCGGTGAGAGTCGCGAGGCCTTCCGCACCTCGCTCTCGGTCGACGATGCGACGTGGACGCGCGGACGCGGCTGGGCGCTCTCCCAGGCGCTGATCTTCATCCCGTACTACCGGGAGCCAACTCGGCCGGCGTCGGCAGCGCTCGACGCATGCTCGCCGAGGTGCTTGCCGACCTCAGCTAGTTCGCTAGGGTCGGACCGCGCGCTTCTCACGCTTCGAGATCTCCTCCAGCATCGGCTGGGCGAGCTTCACGAACTGGCACGCCAGACGTCGGGTGTCGCGCGGGTCGATCAAGTCGATCACGTCGAAGTGATGCGCCGCACGCATCGGCGAACGCAGCTTCAGCAGCCGTTCCTCGATCATCGTGCGGTGCGCCTCCGGGTCCTCGGCCTCCAGGATCTCGCGCTTGTACGCGGCCGCAACGCCGCCCTCGATCGGGATGCCGCCCCACTCGCCGGCCGGCCAGCCGAAGCGCAGGTTGAGGCCGTCGGGCTGGCCGAGGCTGTTCGGCGCGTCGGCCGCGACGCCGTAGGACTTGCGGACGTTGAACTCGATCTTCGGCACCTTCGCCTCGTAGCTCGCGAGCAGCGCGCGGATGCCGCGCCGCATCGTCGCCTTGCGCTCGGACGAGGAGCCGAGCATGAAGCCCGGCATGTCGAGGAAGATCACGACCGGCAGGTTGAACGCGTCGCAGAGGTCGACGAAGTGCGCGTATTTGTCGGCCGCGTCACCGTCCATCGCGCCCGCCAGCACCATCGGGTCGTTACCGACCACGCCGACGCTGTAGCCATCGAGGCGGGCGAAACCGGTGATCAGCGAGCCACCCCAGTGGCGACGCATCTCGAAGAAGTCGCCGTTGTCCATCACCAGCCTGATCAGCTTGCGGGGGTCGTACGCGCGGCGGCGGTCGACCGGCATGATCGTCAGTAGCTCCTCGACGCGCCGCTTCGGATCATCGCCCGTCTCCACGCGCGGTGCGACCTGGTTGGTCGTGTTCGGCAGGTAGCTGATGAACTGCTTGATCTGGTTGAACGCGTCCTCTTCGTCCTCCGCCTCGTTATCGACCTGGCCGCTCTCGTGGACGTGCATGCCCGCGCCGCCGAGGTCGTCCTTGCTGATCACCTCGCCGATCGCCCGCTCGACGACCGGAGGCCCCGACGGGAAGATCTGCGACTGACCCTTCACCATCACGGTGAAGTGCGAGGCGAGCGCGAAGGCGGCGGGGGCACCCGCGACGGCGCCCATGATCCCGGCCGCGACGGGCACCCGGTTCAGCAGCTGCATCGAACGCCAGAAGGTCGCGCCGGATGGCAGGCCCATGTGCCCAGCAGACTCGTCCGACTTCGAGCTGTGGCCGACGCCCTCGACCAGCTGAATGTAGGGGATGCCGTACTGATTGGCGAGCGGCTGCGTAAACTGGCCCGCGCCCTTGTGCACGTTGTGCGGGCTCCCGCCGGAGATCGTGAAGTCATCGCCGCCGATTGCGACCGGCCGGCCGTCGATCTCGCCGAGCCCCATCACGTATGCGCCCGGTGTGAACTCGCGCAGATTGCCATCGCCGTATTCCGCGGCGCCAACGAGCGGGCCAGCCTCGATGAACGAGCCCGGGTCGAGCATCTTCTCGACGCGCTCACGGATCGTGTAGCGACCGCCATCGTGCTGACGCTTGACCCGCTCCGGCCCGCCCATCTGCTCGGCGAGCGTACGGACGTAGGAGATTTCATCGACGGCGGCCTCGAAGTCCATGCCGGGCTTCCAGCTCTCGCGTGTCTGATCGGCGGGCATGGTGGCTCCTCTCGCCCCACCCGGGGCGTGCTTGGCAAACTGTGGCGGCATCATACGCGTTGCCAAACTTCGGGCCCCTCCGATGGTCGCGACCGCGCCGCGAGCATCGACCGACCGCTACGCCGACTCGCCCTCAGCGACGTCGTCACCGACCTCCTCTTGCCCGATCGCGACGACCGAGACGGCCAGGCCGATCGCCACCACGGCCGCACCACCGGCGAGCGCTTCGAGGTCCATCGAGATCGACAGTGCCGCCGCCCCCAACGCCCCCAACACCACGCTCACCGGGACGTTTCCCGGCAACCATCGGATACGGAATGGGCGCGGCGCGTCGGGTCGGGTCCGCCGCAGCCGGATCAACGTGGCGTTCACCACAATGAAGGCCGCGAAGACGGCGAAGTTCGTGATCTGCGCGATGAAGCCGATGTCGCCGAACAGGGAGATCGCACCTGCTCCCGTCGCAATCGTGAGCGCCGCGACCCAGGGCGTCCGGCGGCGCTCCCCGACCGTGCGGAAGACACGCGGCAGGAGCCCGCGTGTAGACATCCCGTAGGTCATTCGCGCGCCCGTCGCCAGCATCATCAGTAGGGTGTTCCCGGTCGCCAGCAACGCCACGGTCGCCAGCACGTCGCCGAAGCGCTCACCCACGGCGGCCGTCACACATCGGCGAGCGGAGACTCGGAGCCCACGAGGCTCTCCCAGGCGATCACGGAGACTGCGGTGACCGCGACCAGCCCATAGAGCACGGCGGGAATCGTTCGCGTCGGGTTCTTCGCCTCCTCACTGAGGGTCGCGATCTGCTCGAAGCCCTCGAACGCGAAGAAGACGAGCGCCGCCCCGGCCACGATCCCCGCGGCCCCGTTCGGCGCATAGAATAGCGAGCGCGAGCCAACGTCCGGCAGGCCAACGGCAATGACGAAGACGAGCCCAGCGGCCTCGGCCCCCGCCATCGCGACCACCACAGTTACGGTCTCTCGCGTTCCGGCCATCACGATCGCCGCCGAGAACGCGATCACCAGCAGCGTCATCGGCTACACCCCGGCGCCGGTCAGGTCGTGCATGTATCCGCCGAAGCCGATGTCCACGGCCGCCGAGCCGATCATGGCGATCGAGATCCGTGCCAGCCGATCAAGAAGCCCGCCCGTCGCCCGAACACCTCTCGCACGTTGACGGAGCTGGCGCCCGCTTCCGGGAACATCAGCGAGAGTTCCGCGTATGAGAGCCCCGTTGCGCCGGCCAGTCCCGCAGCGGCAAGAAACGAGAGCCAGACCGCACTCCCGCCATCCGCAGCCGCCTCGCCGATGATCACGTAGATCCCGGCGCCTAGGATGATGCCAATGCCCGACCCGGTCGTCCCCCAGAGGCCGAGTTGCCTCTTCAATCGTGGAGCTCCTGTATCGGTCATTGGCCGATTCTACGCGGTGATCCGGCAAGCGATGCCATACACTCCCGCCATGAGTCCTCGGCGACGCAGCGACGCTCCGCCCGGCGTGCAGGGCGACCTCTTCGACGACCGCGACGGCCAGTGGGATCAGTCCTCGGAGGCCGGTCCACTCGCCGCTCGTATGCGTCCGCGCAGCCTCGACGAGTTCATCGGCCAGTCGGAGATTGTGGGCGACGGCAAGCCGGTGCGCGTGATGGTGGACCGCGACGAGGTGCCATCGATCGTGCTCTGGGGGCCGCCAGGCACGGGCAAGACCACACTCGCCTCGATCATCGCGCGCCGCACGGAGCAGCACTTCGAGCCGATCTCCGCCGTCTCCTCGGGTGTCGCGGACCTGCGCAAGGCGGTCGCCTCCGCGCAGGAGCGACGGCGCGTCGCCCGTCGCAGTACGATCCTCTTCATCGATGAGCTACATCGTTTCAACCGCGCCCAGCAGGACGTCGTGCTGCCGCACGTCGAGAACGGCGTCGTCACGCTGATCGGCGCGACGACGGAGAACCCATCGTTCTACGTCGTTGCGCCACTGCTCTCCCGCGCCCGCGTCTTCAAGCTCGACCTGCTCACCCAGGAGGAGGTCGTCGCGATCCTCCAGCAGGCGCTCGACGACGAGGAGCGGGGACTCGGCGCGGGGGAGATCGAGGTCGACGACGAGACGCTACTGACGATCGCGAACCTCGCGGGGGGCGACGCGCGCACGGCGCTCAACATCCTCGAACTCGCCGCCTCGGTCGCCTCCGGTGAGGGCGAGGACGAAGGTCCAACGGTGGTGACGCGCGAGATCGTCGAGGAGTCAGCACAACATCCGACGCTGCTCTACGACCGCCAGGCAGACGCGCACTACGACACGATCTCAGCCTTCATCAAGACGGTGCGCGACTCCGATCCGGACGGCGCGCTCTACTGGCTCGCACGCATGTTGGAGGCCGGGGAAGATCCGCTCTTCGTCGCTCGGCGGCTGATGATCCTCGCTGCAGAGGACGTTGGACTGGCCGACCCACAGGCGCTGCCGATCGCCGTCGCCTGCCAGCAGGCGGTGCATTTCCTCGGCATGCCGGAAGCGCGTCTGCCGCTCTCGGAGGTCACGATCTACCTCGCTCGTGCGCCGAAGTCAAACTCCGCGTATGCGGCGTACAGCCGAGCGGTGAAGGACGTCGAACGCACACGCAATGACCCGGTGCCGCTGCACCTGCGCAACGCGAATACCGGCCTGATGCGCGACCTCGGCTACGGCAAGGGCTACCAGTACGCGCACGACTACGACGGCAATGTCCCGCCCGAGCAGACACATCGCCCGCCCTCCGCCGAGGGCCAGCGCTACTACCGGCCCGGCAAGCTCGGCAACGAAGCGCGCGAGCGGTAGCCGGTGCGAGGCTTACTGGCCGGCTCGATGTTGGCGCTCGCCCTGCTGGCCGACTGTAATGACGGCGACAGCCCCGCGGACGCAGGCCCGCAAGCAGCCGCGACCGCGACGACGCAAGCGACGTCCAGCCCCTCGCCGACCGTCACCGCCACTGCAACCCCGACGCTCGCTCCAACAGCTACGGCGACTGCAACCGTGACAGCGCCCGCCTCTCCCACGGCGACAGCCACTCCAACGCCAGCGCCGACGGCCACTCCGACCGCTACGGCGACACTCGCCCCGACGTCAACGCCTCCCCCGCAACGTACTTCAGCCTCCTCGCAGCCTGGTGGGCCGATCGGTGGGAGCCTGCGCGATCAGGGCGCGACTGCGCTCGGCGCGGTCGACAACCGCTCGCTGGCGGCACCCGCCCGCAACACGCTGTACTCGTGCCAGGCCTCGCAGATGGGCAACGCTCTCGACCGCCCGTGGGTCGATAGCGCGAGCGTGGTCCACTTCTCGGAGAAGCCGGTCGTCCCGGGCAGCGTCTCGTGGGTGCGCGAATTCTCCGTCCCGCTCTCCGCCGACGAGCACCATGTCCTCAGCAACGGGCTGCCCGCGCACGTCACCGGCAGCTACCCGATCCCGACTTCGTCCGAGGCGTATAGCTTCGACCGCAACCCGAACGGGATGCGGGCGCAGAGTTTCGACTTCGTGCTGCCCGCCGAGCCGGTGCTCGCCGCGCAGCCGGGCTGCCTCCGAGGCGGCCCGATCGCCGTCACCTTCAGCGGCGCCGTGATCTTCAACGCGCTCGATGGGGACAATCGCGAGGCCGTCGCCAATGAGATCTTTGACCTCTGCGAAGGGCACCCGCAGATGACCGGTCAGTATCACTACCACCACGGCTCGCCGTGCTTCGACACAGGCAACCGCAGCCAGCACTCACCACTGGTCGGGTTCGCGCTCGATGGCTTTGGCCTCTACAGCCCACGCGGTGAGGGGGGCTTATTGCTCACCAACGCAGACCTCGATGTCTGCCACGGGCACATCGGCCCCGCTGTCAACGACGCGGGCGTGACGGTCGAGGTCTTCCACTACCACCTGAACGAGGAATCCCCGTACTCGCTCGGCTGCTACCGCGGCAGCGTCGATTCGTCGCTGCTCGGGCCGCCACCACCGAGGCGCTGAGCGACCGCTAGTCTTCGCGAGGAGTCGGGTCGAACGGGTACTCGCCCGCATGGGCGAGCTTCAGCAACTCGTCCCGGGCAGCGCAGATCTCCGCCACGAGGTCATCGGGATAGCCGAAGCGCTCGCGATGTTCCTCGAACTCACCGACATCGTCGAGCGTGACCTCGCGGTTGCCGTCGATGAAGACATCGAGGTCGAGATCGACCCAGCGGATCACGTCACCGTCGAGCTGCGCCGGCGTGCCGACATTCGCGTAGACGAAGACACCCCTCCCGCCGACGGGCCGGAAGTTCTGGTACGCGTTGTAGTGGCGGTCCGTCCAGAAGAGCGCGGTGAACGAGGTCCGGATCGTGACATTGCCGCGGTATCCGTCCATCACCGTCCTCGCTTCGACCAGAGCCGTCAGCAGCGGGCCGTCGTGCGAGAGCAGCGTCGCGTCGAACTTGTAGTGAGGCGAGCCGTCGTACTTCGTCGACTCGATGAGGATCGGACGTGGAAACTGAGGTGGCATCGCAACTGGCTCGCAGGCTCCTCGGCGATTCTAGGGCGCGCCGTTGGTACAGCCGAGCGTGGTGCCGCCAGAGATGCAGGTCGACAGCAGGCGCGGCGCGCGTCAGCATGGGGCATGGCGTACTACCACCTCGCACAGATCAACGCCGCGCGAGCGAACGCGGCCTTCGATAGCCCCGACCTCGCCGAGTTCATCGCGCAGGTCGAGGACTTCAACGCGCCGGCCGACGGGAGCCGTGGCTTCGTCTGGCGGCTGCAGACGCCGGAGGGTAACGCCACTGGCATTCGGATCAACGAGGACAAGCGGCTGTTCGTGAACCTCACCGTCTGGGAGTCCATGGAGGCGCTGCGCGAGTACGCATTCCAGTCCGGCCACATGGACGTGATGCGCCGACGCAGAGAGTGGTTCGTGCCGTACGGTCGAACTACGTGGCGATGTGGTGGGTTCCGGCAGGGATGCTACCGACCGTCGACGAGGGCGGGAGCGCCTCGAATACATCGACGAACACGGGGCGTCCGCGCACGCCTTTGGTTTCTGCGAGCAGTTCCCGCCCGGCGAGTAAGGGAGCCTCAGCGCGAGACTCGCTACAATCGAGGACAGCGCGAGTGGGAGCGGCGATGATGACAAAGACTGACTACGAGGTCGTGATCGGGCTGGAGACGCACGTCCAGCTCAAGACCCGCTCCAAGATGTTCTGCACCTGCGAGCGGTACTACTTCGACACCGTGCCGAACACCCACGCTTGCCCGGTCTGCCTCGCGATGCCGGGGATGCTGCCGGTGATCAACGGCCAAGCCGTGACCTTCACGATCCTCACGGGCCTCGCGCTCGGTTGCGAGATCCCGCTGCACTCCAAGTTCGACCGCAAGAACTACCCGTACCCCGACCTGCTGAAGGGCTACCAGATCTCGCAGTTCGACCAGCCGCTCTGCCTCAACGGCGGACTGGAGATCGAGGCCGACGGCGTCACGAGCTTCGTACACCTGGAGCGCATCCACCTCGAAGAGGACACCGCGCGGCTGCTGCACCGCGACGACGGCAGCGGCGAGGGCTACTCGCTGCTCGACGTGAATCGCGCCGGGGTGCCGCTGATGGAGGTCGTGACGCAGCCCGACATGCACTCCAGCGGCGAGGCGATCGCCTACCTGCGCAAGCTGCGGCAGACGTTGCGTTACCTCGGCGTCTCGGACGCGGATATGGAGAAGGGTTCCTTCCGCTGCGACGCCAACATCTCGCTGCGCCCGCGCGGGCAGGAAGAGCTCGGCGCCAAGGTCGAGGTCAAGAACATGAACTCCTTCCGCGCGATTCAGCGCGCGTTGGAGACCGAGATCGTGCGCCAGACCGCACTGCTCGACGCGGGCGAATCAATCGCTCAGGAGACCCGCGGCTACACTGATGACACCGGCGAAACCGTCTCGCAACGGTCGAAGGAGGAGGCCCACGACTACCGCTACTTCCCGGAGCCCGACCTCCCGCCCCTGCAGACGGAGGCCTCCGTCGTCGACGAGCTGCGCGCGGAATTGCCGGAGCTGCCGGACGCCAAGCGGGAGCGTTTCCAGCAGCAGTACAGCCTCAGCGCGGAGGACGCGCACATGCTGGCCGAGACGCGGGCGCGTGCCGACGCCTTCGAGGAGACGATCGGGCACTCGTCGCCGGGTCGCGCGAGGGAGATCGCCCGCTGGCTGATCGGCGATGTTGCCGCGCTACTGAACCAGGCCGGTGCCGACGCCGAGCTGGCGGACACGAAGCTCACACCGAAGCACATCGCCGAGCTGGTCGACCTGATCGAGGACGGCTCGATCACCGCCGCCAGTGCCAAGGAGGTGCTCAACGCCGCCTTCGAGAGCGGCGAGATACCCTCCGCGATCGTTGAGGCGCGCGGGCTCGGTCGCGTCGATGACGACAGCGCGCTCGACGGCATCGCTGCCGGCGTGCTGGAAGCGAACCCGAAGGCAGTCGAGGACTACCGAGGCGGCAAGGACAGCGCAATCAAGTTCCTCGTCGGACAGGTGATGCGGGAGACGCGCGGCACCTCCGACCCGAATTCAGCCGCGGAGACGCTGCGCCGCCTGCTCGATGCGGGCTAAGGCGACGTTGACCGGCTAACTGCGCGCGCGTCAACTAGTAGAGCATCTACTGGAAGGGGTGGGCCTTCCGCGAGGGGCACCTTCTCTGAGCTTCCAGAACATCCTGAAGTGGGCCTACGTCGGCCTCAGCATCAAGCGCTGGCTGGTGCTGATGGTTGTCGGCGTGGCGATCATGGGCCTCGGCTTTTCGTATCTGCTGCGTGAAGTTTATGTCTCGTACACCTTCCCCGGCTGGGTCGAGTGGGCGACGCTCCAGTTCATCCCACGATGGGGTCGCGGGGCGCTCTTCCTCGCGCTTGCTTCCTCGATCACCGTGGTCGCCTTCTGGCGGCTCAACCGCTCGCTGGTCTCCGCGCTGATCCCGGTCGGGCGGGACCGCGACGGGCTGGTCGACATCATCTACTCAGCACGCTCGCAGCAGCGCGGGGCGAAGGTGGTCGCGATCGGCGGCGGCACCGGGTTATCCAACGTCCTCCGAGGGCTGAAGCACCACACCTCGAACCTCACCGCCGTCGTCACCGTCGCCGACGACGGAGGGTCGAGCGGGCGAATTCGTCGCGAGATGGACGTGATCCCCCCCGGCGATGTGCGCAACTGCATCGCTGCGCTCTCCGACGCGGAGCCGCTGGTCAACCGGCTCTTCCAGTACCGCTTCGACGACGATCACGGCGATGCGATCGGCGGGCACTCTTTCGGCAACCTCTTCATCGTCGCGATGGCCGGCGTCACCGGGAGCATGGAGGAGGCGATCCGCGAGACCTCGCGCGTGCTCGCCGTGCGTGGCGCGATCCTGCCGTCGACGCTGGCGGACGTGACGCTCGTCGCTGAGCTGATGGACGGCACCACCGTACGAGGCGAATCGACGATCACGGAAAGCGCCTCCGCCGTCGCGAAGCTGATGGTCGAGCCCGCCAACGTGCGCGCCAACCCGGAGGTGATCCGCTCGCTGATCGAGGCGGATCTGATCGTGATCGGGCCCGGCAGCCTCTACACCTCCGTGCTGCCGAACCTGATGGTCAACGAGATCGGCGATGCGCTGCTGATCTCCCGCGCCCACAAGATCTTCGTCTCCAACGTCGCGACGCAGCAAGGTGAGACCGACGGGTTCGATGCGATCGATCACTACCGGGTGATCCGCGAACACCTCGGCGGCCGCGACTTCGCGGACGTCGTGCTCGCCAACAGTAACCTACCCGCCGAAGCACTGCCCGACTCAATGCACTCGGAACCGGTGATCGCGCCCGGCGACACTGACTACGGCTCCGCGCGGCTCGTGCTCGCAGACGTCGTCGACGCCGACAACCGCTACCGCCACGACTCCGAAGCGATCGCCGCTGCGATCATGCGCATCTATCTGGAGCGCGACCTGCGAGATGTCGAGGTCGAGGCAACCGCGCCGTCCCGCGACTAGCGACGAGCACCCCGGTGGTTGCTGCGCAACCGGCACGGCGTTAGCCTCGGTGGCACGATGGAACTACGAGATTTCCTGGCCTTCGCCCAGATCCTGGTCTCCGTGATCGTAATCGTGCTCGTCCTGCTGCAGGTACGCGGCACTGGATTCGGCGCAGCTCTTGGAGGGCAGGACACGAGCTTCCGCACACAACGCGGACTCCAGCGCTCGCTGCACCGGCTGACGATCTTCACGGTTGCCGTATTCCTCGCTATCTCCGGCTGGAGCGTCGCCGCCTCATAGTGGTGAGGATGGCGTCGGGTTGATGCTGCTGGTGCGCGGCCGTCTGCTCTATCCCACGATCCTGCTTGCGGGTCTTGCCGTGCTCGCCGCGGGGTGGTTCTTCACCACTGATCCGGGCGGTACGTCATCGCGCGATCGCTACATCGAGGGCGTGATCGGGCGGCCGGCTCGCATCAACCCGCTGTTCGTCGCACAGAGCAACACCGACGCAGACCTCGTCGCGCTGGTCTTTGACGGCCTCACTCGCATCGACTCCGCAGGCCGCCCCCAGCCGAATCTCGCGGAAAGCTGGGAGATCTCGCCGGACAGCGTCGCGTACACATTCCGGTTGCGCCGCAACATCTTCTGGCACGACGGGGCGAGCTTCGACGCGATCGACGTGGCCTTCACGATCGCCCAGCTCCAGGCCCCGGGATTCCGTGGCAGCCCCGCGCTGGCGGCCCAGTGGCAGGGCGTGAGGACGACAATCATCGATGCCTTCACGATCGAACTGCGGCTGCCCGCGCCGTCGGCATCGTTCCTCACACGCGCAGCGATCGGCATCGTGCCGGAGCACCTGCTGGTCGGGCTCGACGCCGGCGCGCTGTTCGACTCCACTTTCAACCGCGCGCCGGTTGGCACGGGTCCGTTCGCGCTCGTCGGCCTCACGCAAAACGCGGTGCGGCTGGAGCGTCACACCGGTTATCACTTGGGCATCCCGGGGCTGCGCGAAATTGAGCTGCGCTTCTTCCGCGACCACGCGGCCCTGCTTGCGGCGTTGCGGGTTGGCGAGGTCAGCGCGGCACTGCTCGTCGATCCGCCGTCCACCACGATCGTCGCCACGCTCGGCAGGCCGGTCGTGCTCGCACCGGGTACGCCGCTGGCGCTGGCCGCGACAGAGCTGCCGCTGGCGGGCTACACCGTGCTCTACCTGAACAACCAGCGCACGCCCCTCAACGACCCTCGACTGCGACAGGCACTGGCAGCCGCGATCGATGTGCCCACGCTGGCCGCCGGCGCCGGGATCGCGACGGGCAGCGCTGGCGACGGGCCGATCGTGCCGGGGTCGTGGGCCTACTCCCCGACGACGTGGCCTTCCGTGAGCGACGCCTGGGAGTTCTTCGACGACGCCGGGTGGGTGACCACCGAGGAAGGGACACGTTCCCGAGGCGACAGCCCGCTGACGCTGCAACTGGTCACCAACGCCGAGCCGGTGCGCGAGGCGCTCGCGAACCTGATCGCACAGCGGCTGAGCGATCACGGCGTGACCGTCGCCGTGACGGCATTGCCCTCGGGCGAACTCGTGACACGGTTGCTGGGACCGCGCGAGTACGAGCTGGTGCTCTTCGGCTGGGAGACAGATATCGATCCGGACCCGTACGGCGCATGGCACACCTCTCAGATCGCCCCGCCGGGCGGCAACGTCGCGGGTTACCACGACGCGCTGTCCGATGTGCTGTTGGAAGCGGCACGCACGACGATCGACGACGCCGAGCGGCTGGACCTCTACGGGCGCTTCACGCGGCGCTTCGTCGAGACCGTGCCGAGCATCGTGCTGCACTACCCGTCGAGGCTCTACACACACCCGCGCGCGCTGCGGGGAATGTTCCCAGGCCTGCTCTTCGAGCCCTCCGACCGCTTCCGGTCGGTGCACCTCTGGAAGATCACGACTCCGGAGTAGCAGACAGCCGCGGGTGTCGTCACCACCTCGCTGGTACGATCGCGACGATGCGCGTCGTCTTCTTCGGCTCCCCCGACTACGCCCTGCCCACGCTGCGGGCACTGCTCGACACACCCTCGATAGAGGTTGTCGCCGTCGTCACGCAGCCTGACCGCCGGCAAGGGCGTTCCGGCGCCGCCGTACCGACGCCGGTGAAGGCGCTGGCCATCGAGGCGGACATCGAGGTGCTGACGCCCGAACGCGTTCGCCGTGAGCAGACAGAGCATCTGATGGCACTCGATCCAGACGTCGGCGTCGTCGCCGCGTCCGGGCACATCCTGCCGGGGCACCTGCTCGAGGCCTTCCCGCACGACGTGCTGAACGTGCACGCCTCGCTGTTGCCCCGCCACCGCGGCGCTTCGCCCGTGGCGGCCGTGCTGGTCGCCGGAGACGAGGAGACGGGCGCGACGATAATGCAGGTCGTGCACGAGATCGACGCCGGACCCGTGCTGGCGCAGGTACGCACGGCGATCGGGCCGTTGGATACCACCGAGACGCTGACCTCACGCGTCGCGGAGCTGGGCGCGACGCTACTGGTCGAGATGGTGCCACGCTGGGTCGCAGGCGAGGTCGAAGCAAAGTCGCAGGACGCTTCGCTCGTGAGTCACGCCCCGCGGCTCTCGAAGCCCGATGGCGTGATCGACTGGTCGCTACCAGCCGTCGAAATCTGGCGTCGCGTGCGAGCGTTCCAGCCCTGGCCGCTGGCCACCACCCGCTACGACGGCCAGCCATTCACCGTGCACGAGGCGTGGCCGATCGAGGACACCGTGGCAGGCGAGGCTGGCTTCGTCGTGGCGGGCAGCGGCGAGGCGCTCTCGCCCAGCCTACCGGGCCGCGACTCCGTCGCCGTCGTGGTTTGTGGCGAGGGTGCGCTAGCGTTGCTGAGCGTGCAGCGTCCGGGCAAGCGTGCGACGCCGATCGAACAGTATCTGAACGGCGACCGTCAGTTGATTGGCGCGCGGCTCGGCTGAGGCGGGAGCGAGTGTCGGGAGCCCTGCGGCTAGTCGGAGTCTCCGTCAGCAGACTCCTCGCCCTCCTCGCCCTCCGGGGCCTCTTCGTCCTCGGCCAGCTCCTCTTCGCCCTCGAGTACCTCTTCGACTTCCTCGATCAGGCGCGGGCGCGTAACGCGCGCAACCATCTGATCCGGGTCGGAGAGCATCGTGACTCCGGCGCCGACGACAAGCGCGGCGACGGTGAGCTGGTCGTCGATCTCCATCAGGCCATCGACCGAGATTTCGAGATGGTCGGGCATCTCACTCGGCAACGCTTCCAGCTGCACCGTGTCGAGCCCCTGGAGCAGGATCCCGCCCTGCGCGGCGATCGCCGGAGCTTCACCGGTCAGGTTGACGGGCACGAAGGCCTTCAGCGTCCGCTTGAGGTCGACCTGGTAGAAGTCGACGTGCAACACGTTGCCGTTGACCGGGTGGCGCTTGATGTCGCGCACGATCACGGGTCGCGGCTCGCTCTCGCCGGCCACACGCACCTTGATCAGCGTGTTCGTCCCGTGGGTGTAAAGCATGTCGCGTGCCTTCTGGAGCGGCATCTGGACTGCAACCGAGTCGAGCCCGCGCCCGTACAGGTTCGCAGGAAGCACGCCATCACGGCGTAATCGCTTCACCTTCTTGCCCAGGACTTCGCGCGGCTCGACCTCGTAGGTATCAACTTCGCTGGTCATGATTGCCTTCGCGTTCCGTCGGGTGCTGGGGACTGGCGATCCACGCTATCGAGGCGCCCTCAGTGGGTCAAGGTGTTGGGGCGAGTCGAGGGCCGCTGCTAGGATGCGAGCGCCATGGCAGAGACGAACTCGCAGCTTCAGCACCACCAGCTCGAGGGCTCCCCACGCCTGCATTACTCGCTCACCGGAGCGTCGGATCAGCGCACCGTCGTGCTGGTTCATGGCTCAACGCAGCACGCCGGCGCGTGGGACGAGGTGGCCGCGCGACTGACGGGCTACCGCCTCGCGGCGCTCGACATGCGAGGCCACGGCCAGTCCGACGGGGACGGCGCGTACTCCCCGCCCGACTACGTCAGCGACGTAACCCGCATGGTCGACGCGCTCGACGTGCCGCGCGTCACGCTGATCGGCCACTCGATGGGCAGCCTCGTCTCGATGCAGTACGCTTCGCAGCGACCGGAGACGCTCTGGGCCGTCGGCTTCGTAGACATCGACGCGCAGCCGCCCCCCTCCCAGAAGGCCAACCTGAACATCGCGGGCGCGCGCACCGGCCGCGTCTACGCCACGCTCGACGAGGCACGCGAGCGGATGAAGCGGCTGCGCCCCGATGCGGACGGACCCGTACTCGAACGCATGAGGCACGCGACGCTGATCGAGGGCGATGACGGAGCGTTCCGCGAGTGCTACGACCGCGAGACGCTGGCCCAGTTCCACGCGTGGGACAACCGCGACCTGCTCCCCGGCATCGAGTGCCCCTCGCTCGTGCTGCACGGCGCGGAGGCGGCAGCGGCAGGGACCGAGGCGCTACCGAACGCGACGTTCCACGAGGTCCCCGACACGAGCCATCTGCTGCACGTGGAGCGACCAGACGAGGTGGCGGCGGTGCTGCAGACGTTCCTCGATGCCGCATGGTGCGCGGCGTGACGGCCTCCGCGGGTGGCTGCCCGGCCGGCACGCTGCTGGGCGTCGATGTCGGCGGCACGTTCACCGACTTCCTGATCGCGAGCGAAGGCGGCTACCGCGTCCACAAGGCGCTCTCCACGCCCGATGACCCGTCGCGCGCCGTCGTCGAAGGCGTCGAGCACCTCGGCGAGACGCCCGACCTCGTGCTGCACGGCTCGACCGTGGCGACGAACGCGGTGCTCGAACGTCGCGGGGCGCGCACGGCGCTCGTCGCGACCGTGGGGATGCGCGACCTGCTGGTGATCGGTCGCCAGGCGCGGTCCGACATCTACGACCTGGAACCGCAGACGCCCGAGCCACTGGTCGCCCGCGATCTCTCGTTCGAGCTGAGCGCGAAGCTGCGACCTGACGGCAGCGTCGAGCGCGACGTCGAGCCGGACGAGGTCGCGCGGCTGGTGCAACAAGCGCGCGATGGCGGCGCGGAGGCGCTGGCTGTCTCGCTGCTCTACGCCTACGCCAACCCGCAATTCGAACAGCTCTTCGCGGAGTTACTGGAGGGCGCGGCAGGGGACGGGCTCTATCTCTCGATCTCCTCGCAAGTCTCGCCCGAGTACCGGGAAGTCGAACGCACCGCGACGACCACGTTAAACGCCTACGTCGGTCCGGTGATGTCGCGCTACCTCCAGCGGCTGGAGGCGGGGCTGGCCGAACGTGGTACCGGGCAGCTGCGCGTGCTGCAGTCCGACGGCGGCGCGACGAGCGCCGATGGCGCCTCGCGGCTCCCGGTTGCGACGCTGCTCTCGGGCCCGGCGGCAGGCGTCAACGGAGCGTTCGCGCTGGCGAAGGGGGTGGGCTTCGACCGCATCCTTACCTTCGACATGGGCGGCACCTCGACAGACGTCGCGCTGTGCGACGGGGCGCTGCCGCTGCGCGCAGAGGTCGACATCGACGGCTTCCGTGCCCGCACCCCGGTCGTCGACGTGCATACGGTCGGCGCGGGCGGCGGCTCGATCGCTCGCATCGACGCCGGCGGTGCGCTGCGTGTCGGCCCTCAGTCGGCGGGCGCAGATCCCGGCCCCGCCTGCTATGGCGCCGGCCGCGACTTCACGGTCACCGACGCGCAGGCGGTGCTCGGGCGACTCGGCGGCGGCCTACTCGGCGGTGCGATGAGCCTCGACGTCCGCCGCTCACGGCGCGCGGCATCCGGCGTCGTCCACGCCTTCGAGGGCGACCCACAGGCCGCGGCACAGGCCGTGATCGACGTCGCGACGGCAAACATGGAACGCGCCCTGCGCGTGGTCTCGGTGCAGCGAGGGTTCGACCCTCGCGAGTTCACGCTCGTCGCCTTCGGTGGCGCGGGACCGCTGCACGCCTGCGCGCTGGCCGATGCGCTGGAGATGCCGAACGTGCTCATTCCGCTGATGCCCGGCGTGCTGGCGGCGCTGGGCGCGGTGCGCAGTGACCTAACCGCCACGCGCGTGCGGTCGGTGCTGCTCCCACTCGATGCGGACTCAGCGTCGCCGTTGGCGCGGGCAGTGGACGAGGCAGGCGCAGGGGCGCTCGCGCGGCTCGATGTCGCGGATGCCACGCTCAGCCACGCGCTCGACCTGCGCTACGCCGGGCAGTCGTACGAGCTGACGATCGGGCTCGAAGGCACCGCCTCACTGGAGACCGAGCTGCCGCGAGCCCGTGCCGCCTTCGACGCGCTACACGAGGCGCGCTACGCCCACCACGATCCGGAGGCGCCAGTCGAGGTCGTCAACGTGCGCGTGACCGCGCGCGTAGCCGGGGCCGATATCGATCCGCTGCCACAGTTCGGCGAGGAAGCGGCGGAGAGCACCTCCGCCGAGGTCTGGTTCGGTGGCGAACGCCTCGATGCCCGCTTCGTCGACCGTGCCGCACTGGCGCCCGGCGACCGCATCGAAGCGCCCGCGATCGTCACGCAGCTCGACTCGACGACGCTCGTGCCGCCGGGGTGGACGGCGACGGTCGATGACCGCGGCAACCTGCTGCTGGAGCGATCGTGAGCGTCGACATGGCGGCGATGCCATGACCTCCGACGCGATCAGCGCCTCCGACCTCGCGATCGCCGAGGCTCTGCTCACTTCCGTCGCTGAGGAGATGGGCGAAGCGCTGCGCCGCACCTCCTTCTCGCCCAACATCAAGGAGCGCCGCGACTACTCGTGCGGCGTCTTCGACGCACAGGGACGGATGGTGGCGCAGGCCGCGCACATGCCGGTCCACCTGGGCGCGATGCCTGCGGCCGTGCGGGCGGTGATGGATCTCGCGCCCTTCCAGCCCGGCGACGTGCTGGCGCTGAACGACCCGTTCCTCGGCGGGACACACCTGCCGGACATCACCACCGTCGCGCCCGTCTTCGCCGGCACTGCGGAGCCGATCGGCTACGTCGCCACGCGTGCCCACCACGCCGACATCGGCGGCATGGCACCGGGCTCGATGCCGGTGGCGCGCGAGCTGCTGCAGGAGGGGCTCGTGATCCCGCCGGTGCGACTGATCGAGGCCGGCGAACCGGCCGAGGCGGCGATCGCGATCATCGTGCGCAACTCGCGAGCGCCGGAGGAGCGGCAGGGCGACCTGCGCGCACAGCTCGCCAGCGCCGCGCTCGGCGGGCGGCGGCTGGAGGCGCTCGCTGCCCGCTTCGGCCTCGCACCACTCGCCGCGCGCTTCGAGGCGCTGCTCGACCACGGCGAGCGCGTCGTGCGCGCCGTGCTGCGCGACGTGCCGAACGGGCGCTACGAGGCCGAGGACCGGCTGGAGATCGGCGATGACGGGCTGGTGATCCGGCTCGCGCTCAAGGTGGAGAACAAGAGCGTCCACTTCGATTTCACCGGCACCGACCCGGAGACCGCCGAGGCGTCGCTCAACGCGGTCGCTGCGGTCACGCAATCTGCCTGTTACTACACCGTCCGCTGCCTCGCCGGGCAGGACGCCCCCGCAAACGAGGGCTGCTACCGCGCGGTGCGATTCACGCTGCCAGATCGCTCCGTCGTCGCTGCTGGGCCGCCTCGCGCCGTCTCGGCCGGCAACGTCGAGACCTCGCAGCGGATCACGGATGTCGCTCTCGCCGCCTTCGCGCAAGCGCTCCCCGACCGCATCCCCGCCGCGTCGTCAGGCACGATGAACAACATCATGATCGGCGGCTACGACTCCGCGCGCGACCGCCCCTACGCTTACTACGAGACGATCGCCGGAGGCGCGGGCGGCGGGCCAAGGCGTGCGGGGCGCTCAGCCGTACACACGCACATGACGAACACGCTGAACACCCCAATCGAGGCGCTCCCGCTCGCCTACCCGTTCACGGTCGAGCGATACGAGGTGCGCGAGGGCACTGGCGGCGAGGGTGCGCATCCCGGCGGCGATGGCGTGATCCGCGAGTACCTCTTCCACGACCACGCCACCGCCACGCTGGTGACCGAGCGACGGCGCTTCGCCCCGTGGGGCCTCGCAGGCGGCGGCGACGCGGCCACCGGTCGAAACACGCTCGATCGGGCCGATGGCGCCATCGAACAGCTCGACGCGCGCGCGCAGGTCGATGTCGGCCCAGGCGACCGGCTGAGGGTGGAGACGCCGGGCGGTGGCGGCTGGGGACCGGTTGGCGGCTGACCAGGCGGCCGCTCGCTTGCTACCATGGGCCGGCAACCGCACCGCGCCCAACGGCCCACCACGCCGCAACGGGAAACAGCAGGGCCTATGCCTGACAACGACGACCGGATGGAACGCGAGATCAACGAGATCCTCGATAAGATCGAGCGCTTCCCCGACCCCGAGAGCCGCCGTGCACGCGCACGTAAGCGGTTCTTGCGGCGGATCGCCGGTGGGAGCGCGGATCAGCAGCGTGCTTTGATCAGGCGCCTCTCAGGGATCGCCGTCAGTCAGGTGATGCTCACGTCGTTCCTGCTGATCCTCGGTTCGTTCTTCCTCGGCCGTTTTCTCGGCCCGATGAAGAGCTGGATGCTGCTCGCTGGTGTGTTCCTCTTCGTCTCATCGTTCGGGATCATGGTCTTCACCCGCAACGGGTCGGGACAAACCCAGCACTGGCGAGGCCAGGACGTCACATTGCGGTCGGAGTCGCTGGCGACGAGGTTGCGACGCTGGTTCGCAAATCGTCGCGCACACCGCTAGCGCGGGCACCCCTCCAATGAAGCACTTCACCCCCTCCCGAGGGCTCGCCGCCGCGTTCCTGAGCACCGTATTGCTGCTCGCCGCCTGTGGAGGCGACGAGACCGGCACCACCACCACCGTTACCGCTACCGCCACACCCCCAGTCGCCGCGACGGCTCAGGCCACCGCTCCCGCGACGCCAACCTCACCGCCCACACCGACACGGTTCGAGGCACCGCTGGCCTCGCTGGCGATCGAGCACGTGCAGATGCTCGCCGGCCAGATCGGGCCACGCGCATCGACTACCGATCAGGAACTAGAAGCGGCGGAATTCGTCGCCTCGCAGTTGAGTGCGTCCGGCTACAGCGTCACGGTGGAGCCGTTCGACGTCGAGAGCTCGGAGGAGTTGTCCTCGGTCGTACTGCCCGACCGCGCGGAGCTGGCGAGGACGGATGCGCTGCTCGGTTCGCCGAACCTCACGGCATCGGGGCCCGTCTTCCGCCTGAACGGGTTCGGGAGCGCCGTTGAACTCGCACAGCTCGACCTCGCCGGCACCGTACTGGTCGTTGATCGGGGCGTGATCGAGTTCTCGACGAAGGCGGCGAACGCGGAGCAGGCCGGGGCGGTCGCGCTCGTGGTCGTCAACAACGTCGATGGCCCGCTGGCCTTCGGCAGCCTCGGCGATGGCGAGTTCTCGATCCCGATTGTCGGCATCGCCCGCGAGGACGCCGCTGCGCTGAGCCTGATCGCCGCCGAGGGGGGATCGGTACAGGTGACGGCCGACCGGCGGGTGACGGTCGCACCCTCGTGGAACGTGGTCGCGCGCACCGCCGAGGGCTGCACCGCCTTGGTCGGGGCGCACTATGACTCGGTGCCTCAGGGCCCCGGCGCAAACGACAACGCCTCTGGTACCTCGGCGATGATCGAGCTCGCGCGCACGCATCACGCCGCCGGACTGTGCTACGTCGCCTTCGGCTCGGAGGAGGTCGGACTCTTTGGCTCGCAGGCCTTCATCGAGTACCATGGCACTGACAACCTCCGCTTCATGCTCAACCTCGACATGGTCGGCAAGCTGACGGACACGAGGTTCATCGCCAGTGCCCAGCCCGCGAGCCGGGAGCTGGCCAGCCGTGGGGCTGCGCTCGCCTCGGCGCTCGGCCACGACATCCCTCGCGGGGCGTTCCCTTCCTTCGCCTCGTCCGACCATGCTCCATTCGCTGCGGCAGGCGTCGCGGCGATTACGATCACCAGCGGCAACGACGAGTTCATCCACCAGCCACTGGATGTCGTGGGGAACGTCTCCGTCGATGCCTTGCAGCTGATGCTGGACGTGTCGGCGGAACTGCTGCGCGACCTGCTGGTGGAGTGATCTTGTCGCGCGCGTGCCTCGCGGGTACAATCGCGGCGTCTCCCTTGAACTGCGACGGTGCTCATGCGAGCGCGCCTGTACTTGCTGGCGACAGCGGCTGTGCTGCTCGTTGCCTGCGGCGGAGACGACCCCGACCCCGACCCCGTCGCGACGCCAACGGCCTCGGCCGGGGTCCCCAGCGCGACACCGTTCCCCGTGCAGCCATCGCCGACGATCGTCGCCGCCGCGACCGACACCGTGCCCCAACAGCCCGCGACGTACATCGTCGAGCCGGGTGACAGCCTCTCGGTGATCGCCGAGCGCTTCGACACCACCGTCGAGGCGATCATGGCCGCGAACGACATCGCTGACGGCGCCATAATCTTGGTCGGGCAAGAGCTCAGGCTCCCGACCGCCGACCCAGCCGAGGCCTCTGCAACAGCGACAGCCACCCCCGCTGCTGGCGACGTCGGTGTCTACGTTGTGCAAGCCGGCGATACAGCATGGGCAATCGCCAACGCGCACGGCACGACAATCGGGGAGCTCGCACTCGCGAATGACCTCACCGTCGACGAGCTTGCCGCTCTCCAGCCCGGTGACTCGCTCAACCTCCCCCGGCCGCAGTAGCGAGTGGCGCGCGAGTGGCGCGCTGACCTGATCGGCACGATACTGCACCCCAGCCCTGCCGGGAGCGACATTCATGAGCCTCGAAGACCAACTCGACCACCTCTCCAAGATCAAGGAGCGGGCGGCGCTCGGCGGCGGCCAGGACCGCATTGACCGCCAGCACTCCGCCGGGAGGATGACCGCCCGCGAGCGTATCAAGATGCTGGTCGACCCCGGCAGCTTCGAGGAGTTCGACGCGCTCGCGATCGACGAGTACAGCCCAACCGCCGAGGGCTTCTTTGGTGACGCGGTCATCACCGGCTGGGGCACCGTCGATGGTCGCCCGATCTACGTCTTTGCGCAGGACTTCACCGTGTACGGCGGCTCGCTGGGTGAGGTCGTCGGCCGCAAGATCACTAAGGTGATGGATCTGGCGCTGCGCAACGGCACACCGATCGTCGGCATCAACGACGGCGGTGGCGCTCGCATCCAGGAGGGTGTGACCTCGCTGGCGGGCTACGGCGACATCTTTCTGCGCAACGTCCGGTCGTCCGGCGTGATCCCACAGATCAGCGTCGTGATGGGGCCGTGCGCCGGAGGCGCAGTCTATTCCCCGGCGATGACCGACTTCATCTTCATGGTCGAAGGCAGCTCCCAGATGTTCATCACCGGTCCGGACGTGATCCTGACCGCAACCGGGGAGCAGACGACGCCAGAAGAACTGGGCGGGGCCATGTCACACGCCGCGAAGTCCGGCGTGGCGCAATTCACCTCCCCGACTGAGGAAGAATCACTGGAAGCGGTGCGCCGCCTGATCTCCTTCCTGCCCGCCAACAACATGGACGAGCCTCCGTTCCACGATGGCGGCGACCCACCCGATCGCATGATCGATGACCTCGGCTCGATTGTGCCGGGAGACGCCGCCCTGCCCTACGACATGCGAGATGTGATCGAACGGCTGGTCGACAACGGCGACTTCATGGAGGTCCACGAATACTTCGCGCAGAACATCGTCGTCGGATTCGCCCGCATCGATGGTCACAGCGTCGGCATCGTCGGCAACCAGCCGATGTACCTCGGCGGCGTGCTGGACATCGATTCCTCGCGCAAGGCTGCTCGCTTCGTGCGGTTCTGCGACGCCTTTGACATCCCGATCGTGACGATGGTCGATGTGCCGGGCTACCTGCCGGGAGTCTCCCAGGAATGGGGCGGCATCATCACCCACGGCGCGAAGCTCGTGTACGCCTACGCCGAGGCGACGACGCCCAAGGTCACGGTGATCACGCGCAAAGGCTTCGGCGGCGCATACGACGCCATGGGTTCGAAGCACCTCGGCGCGGACGTGAACTACGCCTGGCCCGGTGCGGCGATCGCCGTGATGGACGGCCCCGGCGCGATCAACATCATCGGCCGCCGCGAAGTCGATGCGGCTGACGACCAAGAGGCCGCACGCGCTGAACTGATCTCCGACTACAAGGAACGCTTCGAGCACCCGTACATCGCCGCCGGCAGAGGCTACGTTGACGATGTGATCGACCCTCGCGAGACTCGTCGGCGCGTCGCTCGCGCGCTGACGATGCTGCGAGGCAAAGCGCAGACCTTGCCCGCGAAGAAGCACGGGAACCTGCCGCTCTAGCTTCCCTCACGCGCCATGATCCGGCGGTGCACCGGCCGCCAGGCCTCGGATCTCCCAATAGTCGGCCGAGGATTAATACGGCCGTGTTCAGCGAGCAGCAAACCGGCCCGGAGGAGCGATCGGTGTCTTCGATCCGGGACTTCCTTGAACGTGACGACCGTGAGGGGCGGGCCGCCCGCTTCATCGAGGCGATCATCAACGATTCATCGTTCACCGTCGTGGTTCTCGACCACGAGGGACGATTTGTGGAGGGCGGCCCGGACCACCTCCAGGTCGTCGGCCAGAAACCAGAAGACATCGGCGATCGCGGCCAGCGACTCCGCTACTCCGACGAGCACGCGCGTGAGCTGCCGTTCCTCAAGACTCCGGCCGCGATCGCTCGCGCGACCGGTCAGCCGCAGCGTAAGCGAATCTTCAGCGTGCGCTATCCCAACGGTCGCCAAGTCTGGTTGAAAGGCGACCAGCTGCCCCTGGAGGAAGGACCGCGCGGCTGGGCCGTGCTCGGCCTCTCCGTAGACGTGACGGATCTCTACATCGAGCGGGGCGACGCTTAGAAGCGCGTCCGCCGGCTTGAAGCGCTGCTTGAGGTCTCGCGGTCGGTGGGCGCTGCCAACGAGAGCCTGGCGGAAGTCTCAGCCCGCTGTGCACCGTTGGCTCAGCCACTTGCACATGCCGTGCTCTAGCTCGGCCTTCGCCGGGGCGACCGCCTCGAGGTGCACCACATCGATGCGTCACCCCACGCTCCGGGGCCAATGACCAAGCGTATGCGCGCCGAGACGATTGTCAGGCCAAACACCGGCACTCACATCAACCTCGAAGTGCAGGATCGCGACGTCTACGGCTCCTTCGCTGTCGGCGAACTCGAGACGTCCTTCCGTTCGGTCGTGACCGTCGCCCTGGAGGGCGTCGACGGGTGGCTAATCGCCACCGCGCTCGACCGCGATGCATTCGATGCGCTAGACGTTGAGTTCCTCGAGGAAGCGGCCCGCATGATCGCACCCTCGCTCTCCTCAGTAGAGCTGGCAGCCTGAGCGGACTCGTTCCGTTCGCGGCGCAGCGGGCGGCAACGCGCCGCTCGGCTTATACTTTGGCGCGCGCGCCCAACAGACTCGGGCCGCAGGTTCATTCCGCATGGCTGAGGAGTCTATGAGCAAGATTCGCGTCGAAAACCCAGTCGTCGAACTCGACGGCGATGAGATGGGCCGCATCATGTGGGGCTTCATCAGAGAGAAGTTGATCCTCCCGTACCTCGATCTCGACATCGAGTACTACGACCTGAGCATCGAGTCTCGCGATGCGACGGACGACCAGATCACGGTCGACTCCGCAGTCGCGATTCAGAAGCACGGCGTCGGCATCAAGTGCGCCACGATCACGGCCGACGAGGACCGAGTCGAAGAGTTCGACCTGAAGGAGATGTGGCGGTCGCCGAACGGCACGATCCGCAACATCCTGGGCGGCACCGTCTTCCGCGAGCCGATCGTCTGCTCGAACGTGCCTCGGCTGGTGCCGAACTGGGTGGAGCCGATTGTGATCGGCCGCCACGCCCACGGTGACCAGTACCGGGCTACCGATTTCAAGGTGCCCGGCCCTGGCAAGCTAAAGATGAGCTTCGAACCCGCCGACGGCAGCGACGCTGTTGAGTACGACGTCGTCGACTTCGAGGACTCGGGCGTCGCGATGGGGATGTACAACTTCGACGAGTCGATCCGCGGCTTCGCGCGCGCCTGCATGAACTACGCGGTCAACCGCGGCTGGCCGCTCTACCTCTCGACCAAGAACACGATCCTCAAGCAGTACGACGGCCGCTTCCGTGACATCTTTCAGGAGGTGTTCGACGCCGACTTCGCTGACCAGTTCGCCGCGAAGGACATCTGGTATGAGCACCGCCTGATCGACGATGTCGTGGCACAGGTGATGAAGGGCCGAGGTGCGGTCGTCTGGGCTTGCAAGAACTATGACGGCGACGTGCAGTCCGACATGGTCGCCCAGGGCTACGGGTCGCTGGGGCTGATGACCTCTGTGCTAACCACCCCCGACGGCCAGACCGTCGAGGCGGAGGCCGCTCACGGCACCGTGACGCGCCACTACCGCCAGCACCAGGAGGGCAAAGAGACCTCGACGAACCCGATCGCCTCGATCTTCGCCTGGAGTCGCGGGCTCGCGCACCGCGCCAAGCTGGACGGCAACGATGAACTGGCCTCCTTCTCGGGGACGCTGGAGCGTGTGTGCATTGAGGCGGTCGAGGGCGGAGATATGACAAAGGACCTGGCGCTGCTGATTGGCCCCGATGCGCCGTGGCTCACGACGAATCAGTTCCTGGACAAGTTGGACGAGGGGCTCCAGGCCGCCATGGCCTGACCGCGGGGGTCGAACGGCCCGTGCCCGACGTCCGTCGATATGCGAAAACCCGTAGGAGTGAGAGGAGCGCAGCCGTGCGTAAGAAAGTAACGATCGTGGGCGCCGGGAACACCGGCGCGAACACGGCTCTATCGATTGCCAGCCTCGACATCGCTGATGTTGTGCTGATCGACATCGTCGATGGGCTGCCGCAGGGCCGTGCCCTCGACATCGCGCAGGCCGGGCCGTGGCTCGACTTCAGCATCGCGGTCAGTGGTACCACCGACTGGACCGACACGGCCGACTCAGACGTCGTGATCATCACCTCCGGCGTGCCCCGCAAGCCGGGCATGACGCGCGAGGACCTGCTGGGGACGAACGCGAACATCGTGCGCAGCGTCGTCGGCAACGTCGTGCAGCACTCGCCGGAGACGATCCTGATGATCCTCGCGAACCCGATGGACGCGATGTGCCACGTGGCGCTGGCCGCCAGTGGGTTCCCGTCGAACCGCGTCGTCGGCCAGGGCGGGATGCTGGACAGCGCACGCTTCCGCACCTTCCTCGCGATGGGTACCGGCACCTCCGTGAAGGACGTCAACGCCTGGGTGCTGGGTGGCCACACTGAGGCAACGATGGTGCCGATCATCTCCAACGCGAACATCGGCGGCGTGCCCGTCTCGAAGCTGCTGCCGGCCGACGAGGTGCAAGCGATCGCCGACCGCGCCGCCGGTGGTGGCGCGGAGATCGTCGAGCTGATCAAGACCGGCTCCTCGGCAGTCGCTCCGGCCGCCTCGCTGCGCAAGATGGTGGCGGCGATCCTGTTGGACGAGAAGCGCGTGCTGCCCTGCTGTGCCTTGCTCAGCGGTGAGTACGGCATCAACGACGCCTACGTTGGCGCGCCCGTCACGCTCGGCGCTGGTGGCATCGAGGCGATCCACGAGATCGAGCTCAGCGACACGGAAGCGGCCGACATGAAGGCCGCAGGCAAAGCGGTACTCGAACTCGTCGCGCAGACACCCGCCGGGGAGTAACCCCGATCCGAGAACCAACGCCGAGCACCAGCGCAACAGCAGAATCGAGCGACCGATGGCCGAGGCGACTCGCACCGAATCCGACAGCATGGGGACGCTGGAAGTCGCCTCCGACCGTTACTGGGGCTGCCAGACGCAGCGTTCGCTGCAGAACTTCAAGATCGGCGGCGAACGCATGCCGCGCCCGATCATCCGCGCCTTCGGCATCGTGAAGCACGCCTCCGCGACCGTGAATGAGGACCTCGGCAAGCTCGACGAGGAACTCGCTAATGCGATCCGGCAGGCGGCGCTGCAGGTGATCGACGGGGATCTGGACGACCACTTTCCGCTCGTCGTCTGGCAGACCGGTTCCGGCACGCAGACGAACATGAATGCGAACGAGGTGATCTCTAACCGCGCGATCGAAATCCTCGGCGGTGAGATGGGCTCCAAGACGCCCGTCCACCCGAACGACCATGTCAACATGTCACAGTCCTCCAACGACACCTTCCCCGGCGCGATGTCTGTATCGACGGCGGAGCAGGTCGTTGGCGTGCTCGTGCCCGGGCTCAAGCACCTCCACGAGGCGCTCGCGGGGAAGGCGGAGGCGTTCAAGGACGTCGTGAAGATCGGGCGCACACACCTGATGGACGCCGTGCCGCTGTCGCTCGGCCAGGAGTTCTCCGGATACGCGCAGCAACTGGAGAACGGCATCGCCCGCGCCGAGGCCGGCCTGCCGAGGCTCTACGAGCTGGCCCTCGGCGGCACTGCCGTCGGCACCGGGCTGAACTCGCACCCGGAGTTCGCGGAGCGCGTTGCGACAGAGATCGCGAAGCTGACGGGCCTGCCCTTCGTGACCGCGCCCAACAAGTTCGAGTCGCTGGCCGCGCACGACGCGCAGGTCGAGCTCTCAGGGCACCTGAAGACGATCGCCGTCTCGCTGATGAAGGTCGCGAACGACATCCGCATGCTGGGCTCCGGCCCTCGCGCGGGGATCGGCGAACTGCGGTTGCCGGAGAACGAGCCCGGCTCCTCGATCATGCCCGGCAAGGTGAACCCCACCCAGCCCGAGGCCATGACGATGGTCTGCGCGCAGGTGATCGGCAACGACGTAGCGGTGAACATCGGCGGAGCGACTGGGCACTTTGAGCTCAACGTTTTCAAGCCCGTGATCGTCTACAACACACTGCAGAGCATCCGCCTGCTGGGCGACGCCGCGATGTCGCTGACCGACAACTGCGTAGCCGGCATCGAGGCAAACACCGACCGCATCGACGAGCTGATGCAGTCCTCGCTGATGCTCGTCACCGCCCTCAACCCACACATCGGCTACGACAACGCGGCGAAGGTGGCGAAGAAAGCCCACACCGAGGGCACGACGCTACGCGAGGCGGCGATCGAACTCGGCATCCTCACGGACGAGCAGTTCGACGAGTGGATCGACCCAGAGGCGATGACCCGGCCCTAGGGGCCTTCGGCCCACCCATAGGAAGCCCCTCCCCGCACCCTGCAACCCTGTCCGGGGCAACACACAACCCCGCTCGGGGCTCAGACCGGCGAGGCGACTCCGAGCGCGTCCCTGACCGCTGGCAGCACCTCGCGTGCCATGCGCTCCATGTAGAACGGGCCGCTCTTCTCGTGCGGCAGCCGGTTCGAGGGCGGCTGCGGCACGACGATGTCGATCTCGCCGTGGGCCTCGCGTACCGCCGTCAGCGCCTCGATCATCTGTGCCGTGACCTCGGCCGGCCCACCGTAGAAGACGAAGGCGTCTGCGGCTTCCGGCGGCAGGAACGTCAGGTGCTCGCCAGCGGCAGCGAGATCGGCGGTGTGGTGGAAGTCTGGGCGAATCGTCTCTCGCTTCAGCTCGTCGGGTGATGGCCCGTCCCACGTCAGTCCCGCACCGTCGAAGAGCGTCGTCGTGTGGTCGTAGTAGCCCGCGACCATCGTGCGGCCGATGCGCAACGCGCGTTCGGGTTCGTCCACGAGCGCGGTGTGCACGATCAGACCGAGCTTCACCTCGGCGGGGTCGCGTCCCGCCTCCTCGACGCCCGCACGCACGGCATCGACGGCGAACGCGATGTTCGCCGGGTCGCGGCCGCCGCGGATGAAGACACCGTCCGCGACGCGGCCCGCCGCACGCAGCATCTTCGGCCCGGCAGCAGCGATCCAGATCGGCACCGGACGAGCGTGGCGCAGGCGGGCGGGCTCCGGCCAATCGACCTCGACCGCCTCGCCTCGCAGTAGCGAACGCATCATCGCGGTCGCGTCCTCGGTGTAGCGCACGGTCGCGGGCTTCAGACCGGAGTGCTCGACGGCGGTGTCGCCGATGCCGAGGACGGCGATCGCGCGGCCGCTCGAGAGCTCATCGAGCGTCGCGAACGCAGAGGCTGTCACCGTCGCGTGGCGCGTTACCGGGTTCGTGACCAGCGTGCCAGGCCCGATACGGCTCGTCGCCTGCGCCGCATAGGTGAGCATGATGTAGGTGTCGCGAACAGCGAGTTGCGAGTCGACGGTGAAGGCGATGTCCCAGCCCAGTTGCTCGGCCTTGCGCACGTCCTCGGCTAATGCTTCCAGCGAGCGAAGGTCGAAGCGGTTGAGGCCGAATCTCATGGCCTCATGCTAGCGGGTGCACGCTAACTGATGCAGGTGAATGGCACGTCCAGCGGCAGTGTCGACTGACAGACCAGCGCCCCGCTGTCAGCATCGATGTTGATCTCTCCGGGGCTGCCGGAGATTCGGATCTCCGCCTGATTGCCGGCCGAGCCGCTGATCGATGTCGACGCGAAGACATCGATGATCGAATCGCCGTCGATCGCGATCGTCGCGACCGCTGCCGACAGCGCGCGGGTCGAGACTCGGGATCCGTCGGCACGCACATCGACGGTCACTGCCGCGCCCTCGACCTCGACGACCGAGCCGTCCGTGGCATCTACGACGAAATCGGATGTGTTGACGCGAAACACCTCCACCCGCGACCCGTCATTCACGGTCACGCTCTCAAGCGACTTCGTGACGATGCGAATGATGCTGCCGAGCGACTGACTGATCTCACCCAGTGTCTCAACACGGAGCGTGTCACCGACCACGTCGGCCACCACAAAGGACGTGAGGTTCGCATCTATGAAGATCTCGATCGTCGAGTCGGCGTCGGGGTTGACGGTGATCTCGACCCACAAGTCGTCGCTGACAAAGAGCTGGCTGAAGGCCGGGAGCGCCCGCCGATCCGTAGCGAAGTCTGATGTCCCCAGCTCGGGAGGCCTCGTCTTGGAAAACAGCACGACAGCGAGCGAGGCGGCGATGATGGCGAGCACGACCAGTACCTGGGTCACACGCTTGGTCTTGGTCTCCCCAGCGTCCACCGGACCCGGCCGGCGTGAGACGCCCAGGCTGCGCGTAAAGAGCGCCACGAAGAGTCGCGGGAACAGGTAGAAGGGCCAGAGGAAGATCGCCCAGATCCTCGCGAGGAACTTCATCATTGTCGCGCTCCCTCATCGACCGTTCGCACGTAGTGCGAGGTCTCAAGAGCGCGGGCCTGTCTGCGGGTCATGGGTCCGAGGTACCGACTCAGTCGAGCACCACTACGGCAGCCCAGATCGTGCCCGCGAAGGCAGCAATGTAGGTGAGCACGCTGACGGGCGCGAACAGCGACTTCGCCATGCCCATGTCGTTCAGCGTGTGGCGGAAACGGTTGGCCCAGTGCATGAAGGTCAGCGAGGCAACCGCGAAGATCACGAGCCGCACGATCACGTGGCTGAAGACCTGATCGAGGTGAGCGAAGGTGATCTCGTCGCTCGGTAGTACGAAGCCGGTAATCACGATCAGCACCGGCATGATGAACGCCGTGACCACGCCACCGGCTGAGAACAGCGACCAGAAGAGCGGTTCTGACGAGTAGCGCATCTGCGGCTCTCCGACTCAGTCCAGCAAGAAGACGGCGGCCACCACGGCGGTGACAGCGGCCCAGATCACGTAGTTCGCACCGATCATCAGCACCGGCGGCACCAGGTCTTCCCCACGTCGTAGCGGGAGCCCCTTCGGCACCGCGCCGAACCAGGTCACGGTGTGGAGCACGGCAAAGAGCAGCGCCACGGCGTGGAAGGCGATCAACACCGGCGACTCCAGCACGTCGTTCACGTAGCTGCGGTACGAGGCCTCGCCGTCGAGCACCTTCGAGGTGAGCAGCACAAGCAGCACCGCGTAGATCGCGATGAAGAGCGACGACCACTCGCGCAGGAAGAAGACGAAGTACGGGCGTCGGCTCACCCACCAGAGGTTGGAGTGGCGTCTCGGAAGCGGGTTCGTCATCGAAGCGCCGCCTATCGCTTGCCGAATGGGAGCAGGAAGGATTTCATCCAGGCAGTGGTGCTCTGCACCTTCGCCTGCTGGATCGCCGCGGAGGGGTCGACATGCTTCGGGCAGACCTCGCTGCACTCACCAACGAAGGTGCAGTCCCAGATGCCGTCGTCGGCCCACACCAGCGGGTAGCGCTGCTCATTGCCCTGGTCACGGGAGTCCAGGTTGTAGCGCTGTGCCAGCGCGAGCACGGCCGGCCCCATGAACTCCTCCTCGTGCGAGTACACGGGGCAGGCGGCGTAGCAGAGCATGCAGTTGATGCACATGCTGTACTGCTTGTACTGCGCCAGTTGAGCCGGAGTCTGCCGGTACGGGCCCTCATCGATCGTCCGCTCCTCCTCGTGAACCATCCACGGGGTCACGGAGGTCAGCTTCTCCATGAAGCCGTCGAGCACGACGACGAGGTCGCGTTCGACCGGGAAGCCGTTCAGAGGCTCGACGCGGATCGGTCCCGGCAGGAAGTCGCGCAGGAAGGCGGAACAGGTCAGGCGCGGCACGCCGTTCACCATCATTCCGCAGGAGCCGCAGACGCCCATGCGGCACGACCAGCGATAGGTCAGCGAACCGTCGACATCATCCTTCACGTGGTTAAGCGCGTCCAGCACGACCCAGTCCTCGCGGTACGGAACCTCGAAGGTGTCGAAGAGCGTCTCGCCGTTGCCCTCTGGGTGGTAGCGGAAGACCTCAAGCTTGACGGTGTCCTGTGCCATCGCTATTCGCCGTCCGTCTTCATTACGGTCTCTTCGGCCCCGTAGACACGCTCGGCGGGTGGCCACCTGGTGATCACCACGTCCTGATAGTCGATGCGCGGCGCGCCGTCCGTGCGGTACGCGAGGGAATGCTTGAGGTAGTTTGCGTCGTCGCGATCCGCGAAGTCGGTGCGCTGGTGTGAGCCGCGCGACTCCTTGCGCTGCAACGCCGAGTGCGCCAGCGCCTCCGCGATCTCCAGCATGAACTCCAGTTCGAGCGCGGAGGTGAGCTCCGTGTTAAAGCTGAGGCTGTGGTCGTCCAGTCCGACGTTCTTGAAACGCGCCTTCAGCTCGGCAATCGTGTCCACCGTCAACTGCAGCGAAGCCTCGGTGCGGTAGATGCCGGCGCCGGCCTCCATCGCGCTCTGAAGTGCCAGGCGGATCGTGGCGATGCGCTCTGTGCCATCGAGCTTGTTGATGAAGTTGTCGGAGATGCGCGCCTGCTCTGACGCGGCCTGCGCTTCGAGTCCCGCCGTGTCGAACTCCGGGTGTTCGAGCGCCCACTCGGCGGCGCCCTTCCCCGCGCGAGCGCCGAAGACGAGCAGCTCCGTCAGCGAGTTGGAGCCGAGGCGGTTCGCGCCGTTGATGCTGACGCAGGCGCATTCGCCCGCCGCGTAGAGGCCGGGGACCTCCGTCTTTGAGTCGATGTCCGTGCCCACGCCACCCATCATGTAGTGCACGACCGGCCGCACCGGGATCGGCTCCTTCACAGGGTCGACGCCGCCGTAGTTCTTGGCCAGCTCACGCACGAAGGGGATCTTTCGCATGATCTCCTTCTCGCCGAGGTGGCGCACGTCGAGTTTGACGTAGGTGCCCTGCTCGCCCTCGAAGACGTTGCCCTTCTCCTGCTCGTGCATGAAGGCCTGCGAGAGGCGGTCGCGTGGGCCCAGCTCCATGCTGCGCTTGACCGGGTGCTCGGGGTCGTCGAGGTCGAGCGGAGTGCCGAGGTTGTAGCTCTCGAGATAGCGCTCGCCCTTGTTGTTGATCAGGATGCCGCCCTCGCCTCGGGCGGCTTCGGTGATCAGGATCCCGGTGCCCGGCAGACCCGTCGGGTGGTACTGGACGAACTCCATGTCCTTCAACGGGACGCCGGCGAGATAGGCCATGCCCATGCCATCACCGGTCTTGATCGAAGCGTTGGTCGTGAACGGGAAGATGCGGCCGCCGCCGCCGGTGCAGAGGATCACCGCCTTCGCGAGGATCGTGCGCACCTGTCCGGTCTGCTGGTCGATCGCCGTGATCCCCTGGCAGCGTCCGTTCTCAATCAGCAGCCGCGTCGCGAACCACTCGTCGTAGCGGGTGACGTCGGTGTGTTGCAGCGAGGTCTGGAAGAGCGCGTGCAGCATGTGGAAGCCGGTCTTGTCGGCCGCAAACCACGTGCGCTCGATCAGCATGCCGCCGAAGGGGCGGACGGCCACACTGCCGTCCGGCTCGCGACTCCACGGGCAGCCCCAGTGCTCAAGCTGGGTCAGCTCACGCGGTGCCTCGTTGACGAACATCTCGACGGCGTCCTGGTCGGCCAGCCAGTCGGCGCCGGAAATCGTGTCGTGGATGTGGTCAGCGAAGCTGTCGGCGTCTTTGATCACTCCGGCCGCGCCACCCTCGGCGGAGACCGTGTGGCTGCGCATCGGATAGACCTTCGAGACCATCGCGATATCGAGGTCAGGGTACGCCTCCGACGCGGCGATCACCGCGCGCAGGCCGGCACCGCCGCCGCCAACGATCAGTACGTCGTGCTGAAGAGATTCTGCCACTGCCCTACCTCGTCAGGTTCGCGTGCATCCTCGCGACTATTCGCCCGGCACGGGCCACGGTCAAGCCCGACCGGCTGGAACGGAATCGTGCCGTTGCCAGAGCATCGCCGCCACAATCGTCTTGGCGTCCTCAATCGTACCGTCATCGATCGCCGCTAGCACTTCTTCGTAGCTCATGAGCAGTGGCGCGGAGATGTCTTCGTCATCGTCCTGCGGCAGCGGGTCGGGGCGCAGACCGGTCGCGAGGAAGTAGTGCATGTACTCCGTAAGAAACCCGGGTGCGGACCACGCCCCGCCCAGCCGGACAATTGAGTCCGCCGAGAATCCGGTCTCCTCGCGAATCTCGCGGGCGGCCGTCACTTCCGGCGTCTCGCCCTGCTCGCGGCCCCCGGCGGGCACCTCCAGCAGTCGCTTGCGTGCACCGTGGCGGTACTGCTCGACGAGCAGCCAGCGCCCGTCGTCGTCAATCGCGACGATCGCGACCGCGCCGGGATGTTCGACGGAGACGCGGGCGATATCACGCCCGTCCTGAAGGCGTAGCCGGTCGTCAACGACATCGAAGAGCTGCGAGCGCAGCACGAGTTCAGAGGACAGGATTTCCGGGAGCGTGGCCTCGGACGGGTCACCGTCGCTCAAGACGGGTCGCCGTCACCGGCATCGAGCACGTGGTCGAGCCGCAGCCAGCCGAGGCGCTTCGCGAGGTGCGCATAGAAGTCGTGCTCTGCCCCCAGCCGCAGAAAGTCGACCCTCTGAGGCGAACGCGAGATGTGCACGATCGTGCCATCGGACACCGCTTGCTCGGCCAGGCCGTCGATCGTCATCACCGCCTCGTAGCCGCGCGCGACTTCGAGGTGGATGTGGGCGTCACCTGGTAGCACGAGCGCGTTCGAGCGCGAGAGGTGCGGGGCCACCGGGATCAGCACCAGACCGCCCGAAGTGGGATGCAGGATCGGCCCGCCGACCGACATCGCGTAACCGGTCGACCCCGTGGCGGTCGCGATGATCACGGCGTCCGCGCGGTACTCCGCGACCAGCACGCCGTCGATGCGTGCGCCGACGGAGATCGTGCGGCCGAGGCCGCGCCGACCAATCACGACATCGTTCAACGCATGCGCCGGTTCGTCGTCGTTCAGCCGCGCCTGCGCGAGCATCCGTCGCTCCGAACGCGCCTCGCCATCAAGCACGCGGTCGAGAGCGGCCTCGGCCTCGCTCTCGGTCACCTCGCAGAGGAACCCGAGGCGGCCCATGCGCACGCCGAAGAGCGGGGTGCCGTTCGCGGCTGCGACGGCGGAGGCATGCAGCACGGTGCCGTCGCCGCCGACGCAGACCAGCAGGTCCGAGCCCGGCATCTGCTCGGCGAGGTCGCTATCGACGATGTCCCAGGCGATCGCTGCCTGCCACACCTCGACGCCGCGGCCGGACGCCTGCAGCGCCAGCCGCTGCGCGAGCTCGCGCGCGCCCTCGAGCGAGGGGTGGTAGCAGACGCCGAGGCGCTTGATCGCGCTCATGGCTTCATCAGCCAGAGGAAGAATTCGCGATTGCCGGCCGGGCCGAGCAGCGGAGAGCGAATCACCCCGCGCACCCGCAGGCCCCGCTCGATCGCCCAGAGCGCGACGCGGGCGACCGTCGAGGCGTGCACGGTCGCATCCTGCACGACCCCGCCACGCTGCACCTGCTCGCGCGCGGCCTCGAACTGCGGCTTCACCAGCGCCAGCACGTCGCCGCCAGCACGCAGGCTGAGCAGCACAGCGGGCAGCACGGCCGTCAGCGAGATGAACGCGACATCGAGCGTGACGAGGTCGACCGGGCGGTCGAGTGGCGCGAGCGATCGCGCGTTCGTCCGCTCGCGTAGCTCGACCCTCGCATCGTCGCGTAGCCGCGTCGCGAGTTCACCATACGCGACATCGACGGCGGTGACATGCGCCGCGCCGTGCTGCAGCAGGCAGTCGGTGAAGCCACCGGTCGAAGCTCCGATGTCGAGGCACCGCGAGCCGTCGATGGTGATGTCGCTGCGATCGAGGGCGTGAGCCAACTTCTCACCGCCTCGGCTGACGTAGCGGCGGCCAACGGCCAGTTCCAGCGCGGCATCGATGGCGGTCGGGGCGGCGGCGGCGACGGCGACATTGCCGTTCACGCGCACCTCGCGCGCCAGGATCAGCGCACGAGCCTTCGCACGGCTCTCGACGAGCCCGCGTTCGACGAGCAGCTCATCGAGGCGAATCGGACGCACACGGCTGCGGCTGGTTGCATTCATCTGGGAAGGATATCAGCGAGGGCCGGAAAGCAGGCCGTAGCGCGCTGTGAGGGGCTACGAGCCGGCTAGGCCGACTCTTTGACCTCATCGTCGTCAGAGTCGTCGTCGGAGTCGTCGCTCGCTTTGGTGACCAGCAACGGGGCGGAGCGATCCCTCACGGTCTCGCCGGAGACGACACACTTCACCAGGTCTTCGCGGTCAGGCGCGTCGTACATCACGTCCAGCAGCAGACTCTCGACCACCGTGCGCAGTCCGCGCGCGCCGGTTTTCAGGCCCAGCGCTTCCTCGGCGATCGCCTCCAGCCCGTCCTCGGTGAAAACCAGCTCCACGTCGTCCAGGGCAAAGAGGCGCTGGAACTGCCGTGCAATCGCGTTCTTCGGTCGGGTCAGAATCAGCTTCATGATGTCGACGGTCAGCGGCTCCAGCACGGAGAGCACCGGCAGACGGCCGACGAACTCCGGGATCAGGCCGAACTGGAGCAGGTCGTCGTGCGTGGTCTCCAGCAAGACTGCCGCGCGCTCCTGATCTCGCTCCTCGTCGCTCAGCGCCGTCGCCGACTGGCCGAAGCCCAGCGAGCGGGCACCGACGCCGGTGCGACGCGAAACGATCTTGTCGAGACCCTCGAACGCGCCACCGACGATGAAGAGGATGTTCGTCGTGTCGATCTGGATGAAGTCCTGGTGCGGGTGCTTGCGACCGCCCTGCGGCGGAACGCTGGCGACAGAACCTTCGATGATCTTGAGTAGCGCCTGCTGCACGCCCTCACCAGAGACATCGCGGGTGATCGACGGGTTGTCGGTCTTGCGGCCGATCTTGTCGATCTCATCGATGTAGATGATCCCGCGCTCCGCCTTCTGGATGTCGAAGTCGGCGGACTGGATCAGGTGCAGCAGGATGTTCTCGACGTCCTCGCCGACGTAGCCGGCCTCCGTCAGCGCCGTCGCGTCGGCGATCGAGAACGGCACGTCGAGCACGCGCGCAAGGGTGCGGGCAAACGCCGTCTTGCCGACGCCGGTCGGGCCGATCAGCAGGATGTTCGACTTCTCGAGGTCGACATCGGCTTGCAGCGGCGCCTCGATCTGTTTTTAGAAGGAGAAGGCGACCACCGAGAG